>OLPA01000436.1_pt1 | contig 39186 bp, 33 predicted proteins | sample 1672811 | NCBI WGS metagenome assembly OLPA01 (sample SAMEA3136726, study PRJEB25190) | human gut metagenome | biome: human gut; feature: human-associated habitat; material: faeces | place: Austria | collected 2013
GAATCCGGTAAAATATCGTCTGTTGTTACAACAAATGTGTAAACTGGATAACCATCTTCTGATACTCCTAATTTCATTCCAATTTTTCCTGTTGTTACTGAAACTGCCACTTCTTTTAAACTATCAATTGTTCCATCTAATAATTTTGAAGCATCCCCATTGAGTTCTATTCCTGTTGATAAATTATCAATTTGATTTTCACATGTTGTAGTTAATGTGCCTTTATTATCAACTTCAATATAAATCGGTTTTCCTTTAAACTCATTATCTGGTGTAAATGAATTTGAAATTTTTGTAGATACATAAATTGTACATGCTTCTGTAGGCATATTAATCACCATATTATCCTTTCTGATTCTTTCGAATAGCCAATTTCTTTATCATTTTTTGTATTAAAAGATTCCCAATCATACTTAATTCTTTGATTCTTGTATTTATCAATATCTACAAAATAAATATTTTTATGTTTCTTTGCAAAATTAAACATGTCTTCTTTTATTAAATTGCAATAGTAACAATCTTTCATGTAATAATGCAAATAATAGCTCTTATCTTTTTGATTTAATGATTCATTAATGGAAATATTTTTAAAATCGTTATAAGGATTATTATCTGTTATCTTCTTATAAAAAATAAAGGTAACCATTACAATAGCTAATCCAATGATTATAATTTTATTTAATTTCTTTTTCATAACTAACCCATCTCCTCTTCACAAGAAAAAATTACCACTTTATTTGCTTTATGCTAATAATATTTGTCTAAAATACATGAATTATGTCTTAACTACAGTTTTAATTACTAAAATCAAAATTTTAAGAATATTACTTATTGACAATTAATTTGCAAAATAGATAATTAATTAACAGGTGATGAATATGTATAGTATTTTATTAATTGAAGATGATGTAGCTTTAAATAAAGCAATATCCGTTTATTTCAAAAAAGAAAATTTTCAAGTCGATTCCTTTTTTTGTGGTCATGATATGATAGATGCATTAGAAAAAAATAATTTTGATATCATTATTTTAGATATCAACCTTCCCGATTTATCTGGCTTCGATCTTATTAAACAAATAAAATTAATTAATTCGAATATTCCAGTTATTATTTTATCTGCTTGTGATCTTGATTCAGATATTTTACATGGTTTTAATTTAGGTGCAGAAGATTATGTAACAAAACCATTTAATATTGAAATTCTTCATAAAAAAATAAATGTTATTTTAAAAAGATCGCAAAAAAACATTTTCTACAAAGATAACCATATATTTTTTGATAAAAATACATCTATATTAGTAATCGATAATAAAGAAATCAAATTAACACCTTTAGAATTCAAATTATTATCTTTATTTTTAGAAAATCAAAATCAAATAATTTTAAAAGAAACAATCATTGAAAAAATATGGGATTCAAATGAAAATTATGTTGATGAACATACATTGCTTGTTAATATATCTCGATTAAGAAATAAGATAGAAGATGATAAACACCATTATATTAAAACTGTTTATGGCTTAGGTTACAGGTGGTGTCAGGATGAATAAAATTATTTCAACCTTTTATGCTTTATTTTTATTTTCTATTTCAATAATCATTTTCTTTTCAACAAATTCTATCTTATTAAGATGCCTAATCATCTTAAATGCATTAGTAAGTATTCTTATGTACTGTCTAAACATTTTTTCTTTCAAATCAAGAATAAATCATTTGACACATTATATTTTTAATACTTTTGATAAAACAGCAACTCAAAGCAATAAAGAATATGAAGAAACGATTGAATCAAAATTATTACATCAAATTAATAAATATAAACAAGAATTAGATATCGAAAAAGAAGAAACAATCCATTCTAAACAAGAAATTCAATCATTAGTCACTCATATTTCTCATCAAGTGAAAACACCTTTAGCTAACATCAAAATATATAACGATTTATTAGCACGTAATGACTTATCTAAAGAAGAAGCTATTGACTTTCATATAATGCTTAATCAACAAATTAATAAACTTGATTTCCTAATGGAATCTCTTATTAAAATGTCTCGATTAGAAACAGATATCATTCAATTAAATATTGAAAAAAATGATCTTTATTCTACTCTAATTGAAGTCATTAATCATGTTTTCTTACTTGCTGAAAAAAAACATATTAATATCGAACTATCCAAAAATACACATATCTCTGCCCTATATGATGAAAAGTGGACTCAAGAAGCTATTTTTAATGTTTTAGAAAATTGCATAAAATATTCAAATAAAAATACACCCATAACAATTCAAATATCAAAAAATACTTTCTTTTCTAAAATTACAATTACTGATCAAGGAATTGGTATAAAAAAAGAAAACTATAATAATATTTTCCAAAGATTTTATAGAGCACAGGAAGTGCAAGATGAAGATGGTATTGGTATTGGACTCTATTTGACAAGAGAAATCTTATCTAGAGAAGAAGGCTATATCACTGTTCAATCCGAATATGGAAAAGGTTCGACTTTTACAATCTATTTAAAAAGATAATGAATTTTTTAATTCATTATCTTTTTTGTAACAAGTTTGTGATATTTATTTTGTAGAATATAGATAATCAAAGGAGAGTGCTTATGGAAATCGTAAAAACAATAAACTTAAAAAAATATTATAAAATGGATAACTATACTGTAAAAGCTGTGGATAACATTAACTTGAACATTAACAATCATGAATTTATTGCAATTGTTGGAAGTTCTGGTAGTGGAAAATCTACTCTTTTAAATTTACTTGGTGGATTAGATAAACCTACCAGTGGAAAAGTATTTATTAATAATATTGATATTACATCAATGGATGAAGATGAACTGGCTATTTTTAGAAGAAGAAACATTGGTTTCATTTTTCAAAATTATAATCTTATTGGTAATCTCACTGTTTTAGAAAATATCACTTTACCTATTGAACTTGATGGTAATGAGATTCCATATGATTTTATAAACGAAATACTTCATGTTTTAAAACTAGAAGATAAAAAAAATATATATCCCAATAAACTATCAGGTGGTCAACAGCAACGTGTTGCTATCGCTAGAGCGCTGGCAACAAGACCATCTATTATTCTTGCAGACGAGCCCACTGGAAATCTTGACTCAAAAACTACTCAGGAAGTTATAGGATTAATTAAAAGAACAAGTCATTTATTTAAACAAACAATCGTCATGATTACTCATAATGAGGATATTGCTCAATTAGCTGATCGTATTATAAAAATTGAAGACGGAAAGTTGCGTGAAAACAATGATGAATAATAATAAAAAAGCAATCAATAAACTCACATTATCAACATTAAAAAATAAAACAAAAACACTTTTTATGTTTGTCTCTATCATTCTTGTTACTTTTATGATTTATAGTATTTTTTCAATTGGATTCAGTTACTATGACAATTATCAAACCTATAATCTACGAAGTGCAGGGACAACAAGTCAAATCATGATGACGAATCTTACTAAAAAACAAAAAAACAAATTAAATGATTTAGATTATATTAAAAATATTGGTAATCAACACTATTATGGTCGTATTAATTTTGAAAATTCCTATTCAGATAGTCAAATCGTTCTTTCTAATTATGATGATATTGAATGGAAAGAAGACATCTTGCCTACAATTGCTTCATTTGAAGGAAATTATCCTACAAAGAAAAATGAAATTGCTTTGTCAAGATGGACATTAAATAAATTAGGTTATAAAAACAAAAAAATTGGTGATTATATTACTTTAAATATAAATCATCAAAAACAAAGATTTAATATTAGTGCTATTTTTACTGATTATTTAATTGGTCGAGATCAAAAAACCAAAAGTGCTAATGTTGCTGCAGCAACTTTTTATTTCAAAGATCATCATCAAGAAATTAATCAAATAGGAAATATTATTATTTCAAATATGTACGCTAAATCACATTCGTCTCTTTATCAAATCACAATGGTCTCTCTTAAAGATAAACACCAAGATGCTGATAAGATTATGTCCCAATTAAATAAAGACTTAAACTTAGCAAAAAATCAAAAACTCTATAGTTTCGGTCTTTTAGCAAATAAAACAGACGGTTTGTTGTCTATTGTAGCATGTGCATTTCTAGCAATTCTAATTGTGTTAAGCGGATATTTTATTATCAATAATATTATGCAATTGTCTATCAATAATGATATTTATTTTTATGGACAACTTAAAACAATAGGAACGACCCCGAAACAAATAAAATCGATTGTAAAAAAAGAAACACTATTTTATGCTTTATTAGCAATTCCTATGGGATTAGTGTTTGCATCACTATTTTCATATTTTTTAGTACCTTATACACTTCGGCGATTAATATCGGGATCAGCTATTGAAAACATCTTTCCATGCAATGTTTCATTTAGCCCTTTCTTGTTTTTAATTGTTATTATTTATGTCTTACTTACTATTTGGGTAAGCAGTAAAAAACCAGCAAAGATTGCTAGCAAAATATCACCTATTGAGGCAATTAGATATAACGGTCTAGGTAATACATCATATATAAATAGATCATTTTCTATTTTCAAAAAAAATCGAATACTGTCTCTCGCTATTAAAAATATTTTAGGAAACGGTAAAAGAAATATTTCTGTTATACTTTCACTATTTATTGGATTATTTTCTTGTTTAACAATTTATTCTGCCATTTCAAAGCCAGATTATAATATTCTTTTTGCTAGACAACAGCCTTATTCTTTTAATATCGAGGCAAATAATCCAAATAACGAAGGAAAGCAAAGTGATATAACCAATAAAGAAATCTCAAAAGTACAATCTTTAAAAGAAATAACTGAATTAAAAATCGTTAAAACTGCTTATTCAACAGTTACAGGTTCATCCAAATCTTTACAAAAAGAATTAGGTAAGAAGAATAGTTTTGCTAAAGAAAGCAATCATTTTAAAGCAACAATCATTCTTTTAAATGAAGATGATCTTTCACATTTTTCTAAAGCAAACAAGACAGATAACACATCGTTTTCAAATGGTGATAGCATCTATCTTTTAGATACTTCTGTATCACGTAAGTATATAAATGATTCACTTTCAATCCAAAATAGCAATGGTAATCCTATAGATTATAAAATTGAAAATTTATTTAAAGAAGATACTAATTTCCTACAAGATACCCAAAATTATTTAATTTCTGATAGTGATCATATCTGTATTTATATGAGTGAAAAAGGTCTTGAAAGATTACAAATAAATCCAATTTATGAAGAATTAAAAATCAATACTAAAAATGCGGATAATGAAGAACTCCAAGAAAAACTTTTAAGTATTTTTAAAAAATGTAATGTCACTTTTAAAAGCCAAATTAATACCATAAAGCAATTACAACCTATTATAAATTGCGTTATGTTTGTAGGTATTCTTTTTGCAAGTATTTTACTTATTTTGGGAATCTTTAATTTTATCAATATTATAATTATGACTATTAACACTAAGAAAAAAGAATTTGCTATGTTAGAAGCAATTGGAATGACAAAAAAGCAACTTTACAAACTGCTTTCTTATGAAGGTTTAGTTTACTTTATAATTTCAATTTCTTTACTAACAATAATTGGTATTCCATTATCAAAAGTTGTTGTCTCTTTATTCCAACATACTCTTTATTATTTTAAATACCAATTCTCTTATTTACTATATGCAATTATTAATTTGATTTTATTTCTAATTTGTTATATAACACCTAAAATTTATTACAATTCATCAAAAAGCACTATAATCGATAAACTAAAAATATAAGTTTTAAAATATAAATATATTTTTAATAAGGGATAATACCCTTATTTTTTTGTTCATTTAAAAGTATTTAAATACTTTTATATTTATATATCTATACAAATTATTTGTATAATAATATCATAAAGAGGTGAAAATAATGTTAAAAATAGGAATTTGTGACGATGATATGATTACATTGAAAAATGAAAAACAAATTGTTTCCAACTATTTTAATAACAGAAAAATTAATGCAGATATTATTACATACAATAACATTACTGATTTGATAAATGATTTAAGCACATTGTCTATTTTATTTTTAGATATAGAAATCGGTGACGTAAACAGTATTGATGTTGTAAAAGAAATTAATAAATATGTTGTTGATTTATCAATAATTTTTGTCTCAAATTATGATAAATATTTTATAAACGCTTTTGGTGTTCACGCCTTTGACTATATTATCAAACCAATGAATCATGAAAATACATTTAAAGTTTTGAATGAATTATTTCAAATGAAGCCCAACCTTTTAAATAAGGAATCAACTATGATATTCAAAACGGAAAGAGGGCTATTAGAATTCAATCTGCATGAGATTATTTTCTTCGAAAGAAATGTAAGAAAAGTATTCCTTACTACTGAGCAAAAACAATATAGAATTATTCATGATTTTAAAACTATAAAAGAGCAAATGATAAAATATGGTTTCTATACACCACATAAAAGTTTTGTTATAAATTTATCACAAATCAATAGTTTCAAAAATTATGAAATATATATGAAAAACGGATCTATTATTCCATTATCACAAAAGAAATCTGCTGAATTTAGAAAAATCTATAATGCTTTCTTAATTTCTTATAAACATACATATTAAAAATAATGAATTTACTAATTTTACTTTTAACATATACAATTTCTAGTATTATAGGTGTTTTCTTAATTTTTGATTTTGAAAAAACAATTGATAATAAATCTAATAATTTATATGATAAACGTTTACATATAATATTTTCTTGCATACTATTATTTTTCATCAATTTATTAAATAATCCTTTTTTAAATTTATTTACAACATGCCTTATTGTTTTAATTGCCATTAGATCGTATTTTCAAAAATTCACGAAAGAAATAATTATTACAAATATATGTTTTTTAGTTTTTATTACCTTAATAGAAGAATTAACTTATGTTTTTATTTCATTTATATTTGATTCAACTTATCTGAGCTATACGTTTATTTTAATGAAAGAACTTTATCTAATTATTATATCAAAAGCATTAATTCTCTTATTATACAAACCTGTCATATCATTAATTACTAGTAAGAATTTTAATTATTTAAAACATTTTGAAATCAAAATTCTTTTCTATGCTTTTTTCTTATTACTTATTGCCATATTATGTATAGCAATAGTATCTAAGACAATTAGTATTTGGTTGAATATTTTTTTCACAATATGTTGTTTGTTAATCTATATCAGATTATTTATAATAACATCCACTATTCATGATTTTGAATTTGATTTAAGAGTTTTTTATCTTTTAGAAACAAAATATGATAATTTAACAAATGAATATAAAAAGTTGTTAGATCAATACAAAGATAGTAGAAGAATAATCCATGATATTCCTAAACAGTTGTCTACTATTAAAGAGGCATACTACTTAAATCCAACATTAGGAGAAAAATATTCTTTAGAGTTTTTACAAAACATAAAAAAGCAGAATTTAACAATTCAATGCATACAATAATTTTAAATAAATATCAAAAAATTTGTCTTCAAAAAAATATAGGTTTAAATATTTTTATTGAATACTCTATCAACAATTTAATAAATGATTTTGATATAAACACAATTCTATGTAACATATTTGACAATGCTATTGAGAATGTTTCAAAATCCAAACCATTTATTGACTATAAAGTTTATAAGTCCTCCAATTATTTAATAATCAGTGTAGCAAATACATTTAATAAAAGTAAGTGCCAAATAAAATAGTGTATTTAAAAAAATGGATTTGTTTTTACTATAAAGTGAAGAAATAAATGAATATATAGGAAATCCCAAAAGAAACTTCAAAAATAAAAAAAAGGAGGAAAACTAGGATTGGACATAAACCTAATTTTCCTCTCAAAAAGCAGTAAATCATTTTAGAATGATTCTCGATTAAGAGTCCGATTATTTACTTTCTTTTCAAGATTTTTATATTTAAGTTATACAGTTTTTTAGTCATGTACTCAATTATGAATTTACTCATTTCATTACTTTATTTATAGCTTACATTGTATAAATCATAAAATAATTTTTTATACTTATTTCCAATAGGAATTATTTTTCCGTTCTTCACTTCTATAAAATTTTTTCTTACACATGAAATATTAGATATATTTATTAAATATGATTTATGGCATTGAACAAATTCATTTCCTAATTTTTTTTGTATTTTTTTTAAAGTATATCGTAACGTATAATCTGATATAACTGTATGAATAACAATATAATTTCTATACGATTCTATATAAATAATGTTATCTTTTATTATGTGATAATTAATTTTTCCACTTTTTAAGAATATAGTATTTATTTTTTTTAATAATATATCTTTACTTTTATAAAATACTTGGTGTAAATCTTCATATAATAATTGCTCGCGTATATAATAATTAATGTACATATTTTGATTATCAAATATATTACAACTATTATTTAAAACATAAACGAGAATTGCTTCTTTTTGGATTGTACTTAAACGAGACATGATTGATATATCTTCAAAAATAATAATATCATAAACTATTCCATCTTCAAATGAAGATGCTACTTTTATTTTCATTCCTAAATCATTAGAAATTTTGTTTTCAAAATCTAAATTTATTTTATCTTTTAATAGCCATAGGATCTTAATCATTTAAAATACCCTCTTCCACATTTCTTAAATGCTTCCATAAATTAATCTTATCATCCTTTAAAACTGATAGTATGTGATATTTATCTTTAAAAACAATTCCCTTATTCTTCATTAAATCAATTCCACGAAGATAATTATATTTATCGACACCTAACAATGAATCAAATACTATTTCATCACCTGATTTTAAACAAACCTTAAAAAGAATATTATATGCTTCATTATAAATAAATTGTGCTGATACTTTTTCATATGTTATTGTAATGTTATCAATTGTCGAATATTTTATTTCATGTACTCCTTTTTTTAAAGCAAAGTATTCCCATGTTTCTATTATTCCTTTTGGCTGTATTATTAGAATTGAGTCATTACTTATATACCATTTTGGAGTGAATACCAACGGTAAGATAATGATAAAATAAATAAATAGTCCTATCATTGTTATTAACCATTCGTTTATAAATGGTAAATAATTTACAACTAGTCTTATACTGACTGCGTAAAAAGAAAAATAAATTAAAACCAAGAGTACTTTCCATATAATAGATCTGTTTTCTTTTTTTATTTCAAATTTTTGTTTCATATAAATATCCCCTTTCTCTATCTATAATATAGTATAAAAACACTCTATTATCTATTCTATTGGGACAAACAATTTTTTTCTGGGATGAAATTATTTAATAAGAGCATTTTTGCAAAAAGATGGAAATTATGTGAATTTTCTTCTAATATAGGCATCGTACACGATATAGCTCCATTTATTATAGAATAATTTGAATTATCAATATCATTTAATATTTCTCCTGGTATATTGTAATTGACCCATCTGAGTAGTCATCTACAATATACATTCCTTTCTATCAATCTTATTTATCCGCGATTGATTACGTTTTGTGTATTCTGTAATATTGAAATATGTGAATGTGGATTTGTGTTTTATTCCTTGTGGCTCGACTACTTTGAGGAGTTTCTTACCACACCTTATTCCTAAACAATGATTAGTTAGATGAGTCTTTGAATTCCTATTTTGAACCAGGTTTTGTGATTTAAGTGTTGTGGACACCATTTCACATAATTTACTTTGAAAGGATTTTTTACATATGAAATTAATTGGCATCGACATTGGAAAAAACAAACATTTCTTTTGTATCATGGATCAACAAACTGGTGAGATCATCTCTCAGCCTGTTTCTTTTTCTAATGACAAAGAAGGTTTTGATTTCCTAATACAAAAAATCAATTCTTATCCAAAAGATTCTGTACTTATTGGTATGGAAGATACGGGACATTATCATTTTGCTTTGTTGAAATACCTTCTAAACTTGCAATATACTGTTGCTTTAATTAATCCTAAAACAACTGATTTCAATCGTAAGATGCAAGGTGGTATTACTAAAAACGATAAACTTGATACAATCAATATCTGTGATGTTCTTGATACTCCTGAGCGTAAAAAACAATATCGTATCACTAAAGTCAACAGTTTTGATCTTTATGAACAAAAACAGCTGACAAGACATCATCACAACTTGAAAGAAGAAGAAAACGTCTATAAGAATCGTCTTCAAAAATGTATCGATATCGTATTTCCTGAATTCAATAAACTGTTCAATTCTAAATATGGTACTGTTTATATGAATATTCTTAAAACGTTTGGCAGTGCTGAAAATATCGCCAATACGGATATCAGAACCATCCGTAAATGCTTTGAAATCGAAGGTAGAGGCAATCGTATTTCTTTAACTCCTGAAAGACTTAAAGAATGTGCCAGATCTTCTATTGGTATTTCTTCATCAGCAGAAGTTATTCAAATAAAACATTTAACCGCTCAAATAGAACTTATTGAAGAACAGTTAACTGAAATAGATAAAAAAATAGAAGAGTTCTCCATCCAAAATAACTCTCCTATCCTATCCATACCAGGAATATCTCACTTCTCTGGTACTTCTATTCTAGCGAAATTGAGATATAAGCAACTATTCTAAGCCTTCTCAAATCATTAAATTTGCAGGAGTTGCTCCTTTACACTATGAATCAAGTCAGTTCAATGCACAACATACATCTATTACCAAGAAAGGATCCAAATATTTAAGGAAGACCTTATATCAGATAATACTTCCTGTAATAAAACACAATCCTGTGTTCAATAAGTATTATCAGTTAAAGATTTCTCAGGGCAAAGGTCATCGTTGTGCTCAAGGACACTGTGTAAGAAAGCTGCTTAGAATCATCTATCATCTTTTAAAAACGAATCAACAGTTCGATCCTCAACTGTTAAGATAACACTTGAAAATTTTAAAAAATGGCCTTTTGAGGTCTTTTTCAGCATGTCCAAAATTACAAATCACTATTCACTTTTCAATGTTCTCTTACATTTCTAACTGAAAATTCAAATTTTTAAATATTTTCAAACTTTTTCATAAAATCACTTGAATTTTATATAGTTAGCTTTTAATAAAATAAAGTCTGGAAATGACGGCCGTAACTGATTGTTATCTTTTTGTAGTTAGCCCCCTTACATCCATCCTATTTGCTAACTTTTCCACAATATAACTTTAAACTCTTTCTACGAATATTTAAAGATATTACTTTATATTTTCTCTATTTCATTACAAAAATTAAAATCTATGATTAAAAAACAATTATATAAAACACATAGAATATGACTGATTTTTTAATATACATGTTGTATATCATTAAAAAGGAAATAATTTTCCGTACATAAAACAAATAATTAAAAAAATTACGACTTAATTTTTCTTAATTATCACTCTAAATGATATATTTTTATAAGCATTATCATAAAAACATTCAAATATTTTACTATCATAGCAAAAAACACAACAATACAGATAATAATTTTACAATTAATTTATAAATTAATAAAGTATGTTTGTGTGGTTCATTAACATACTTTCTGATTTTTTTCGATTCTATTTTTTATATTGCACAAAAATTCATATATAAATAATTAACTAACATTTATTTTAAAATTGTTAAATAATTTAAAATAACTATCTAATTCTTCAACACTAAAAACTAACATACCAATTTGATTAAATAATATTTTTGATATTTCATTAGGACATTCCTCACTTTGTTGAATCATTTGTAAAGTACTTGTTACAGACTCCAACTGATCTTTAATTCCTTTTTCTATTATTTTTTTATTATTAATAATCTTTTCTAATTTTTTCATATTTTCTACCTCCTCCCCTTTTATAAAATAAAAATAACATATAAATGAATACCTAATAAAAAAAGGAACAAATTGGTCTTTAAATAAATCATAAAAAAAAGAGCACTTTCGTGCTCGTTGAACAATCCTGTTAGACTATTAGAATGAAAGAAACTGCTCAATTAAAGTATCATGTTAGCCATACAGATATGCAAAAATTCACCAAAATCTTATTTTACTACTTGTTATGAGATAATTTTTTTTGTGAATTTCCAATTTTTAAATACCACCCAATTAAATATCCTACATTATATAATAAAATATCATTTATATCAAAATAACCTGCAAATGTAACTAAATGCAATATTTCTTTACATATACTAAGTAATAATAAAGCACATATACCTTGTTTAAAAGTAACTTCTTTTTTCATTATCATTCCAAAAGGTACAAATAAAAGTAATTTCAAAGCAATATTTTTTACAATAATATCTAAATTAATATCATAATTAAAATTAAATGGAATTAAGTTAGTATTTTGAACTATCTTGTCAAAGAATGGTAAAGAACCATTTATATCACTTACATTTCTTCCTAGAATATAAGGATATGCAAATAATAACACTATATATAGCAATATAATGATACGTGTTATTTTTTTGTTTTTCATATTAATTTTCTACCGTTCCACTACCTGAAAGATAAATTCCAGATGGCAAATTATCATTATTTGAAATTTCTACAAGATAGCTTGAAGATGTTGAAAAACCTCCACCTAAACTAACAGTTTTTGCACTTGTAAATGGTGCATAGAAAGTTGCTTCATTATTAGATAAACCGTCTCTTCTTAAATTAACCGTAAATCTATGTTTAGAACAACAACTTGCTTTACTTCCACTCGCATAAACAAAAGTTGCATTACTAATTCTAATTTTTGAATTTGTACCTTTTAATTTAAAACTTCCTGATTTTAATGAATATCTAATTTTAAATGAAAATGACTTAGCTGTCGATCTTGCATTAGAATTGTCCCAATGAAAATATTCTCCCGTCTCTGGATTATCATAATTTCCTTTTTCATCATAGTAAATATTATTATTTACACTTTCTAGTGCTGAAACATTCATAGTTCCTACACTTGTCATAACCATTAAGCTCAAAAGCATTACTATTATTTTTTTCATAATTTTTTCTCCTTTTTTCATATTACCTGGCCAGCTACTTACATTTTATGTATAAAACATTGAAAAATAAACATTTAAGGAATGGATGGTTTAAAATGCTCATGAATGGTATTTTTTCATTTATTTAAATCATATATAATTAATTTGTGAGGTGATGGTATGAAGGTTGCAATATTAGATGATGATATTCTATTTTGTGAAAGTCTAAAAAATTACTTGTCTAAATATCATTTTGATATTTCAATATACACAAATTATAACGATTTAAAAAATCATATAGATTCCTTTGATCTTTTATTTTTAGACATAGAAATGCCGAATATGAGTGGTATTGATATTGCTCAATCTTTATCATATAAACACCTTGATATCATTTTTATCTCAAGTCATGATGAAATGATCAGAAAATGTTTTAATAGAAATGTTGTTGGTTTCGTTGAAAAAAGCCATTTAGAAGAAATTGACGATATCGTTTGTAAAATAATAAAAAAAGAACATCTAACAATTATAAAAGATGGTAAAGAATTTAATATATATTTTAATCAGATTGCTTATATTGAATATAGTTTACGTGATACTACTATTTATCTTAATCACAATTCTAAAATAAAACTTTCTGAAAAATCCTTATCTCTTTTATCAAAAGAATTAGATGAACGTTTCTATCAAATCAATCGTAATATTATTATTAATTTAGATATGGAACCTATTTATAACAAAGGAACTGTTAAAATAAACCACAATGAATTTCAAGTAAGTAGAAGAAATCAAAAAGATTTAAAAATTAAAATTTTAGAAAGGAGTATTTATAATGCTAGAAATATATAATTATGTTATTGGTATTCTTATAGGAATCTTATTTTCTTTCAGCAATCATAATGAATCAAAAATAATTATTATAAAAAACTGCTTAATAACAACTGTTATTTATGCTGTTTCTATGAGCTTTATTAATGATTATTTTCTTTTAAGCTCTCTTCTAAAACTTATCTATTTTACTATATGTTTTATGCTGATTAGAAAATTGAATTTTTTTCAGTCATATTATAATTCTTTAATTATTGTATTATTTTATCTACTAAGCTATGTTTTTCTTATTTTTATGCTTGAAAATTCTACACAATTTTCAATTTTTTATTCAGCAAATATTGACTGCATTGCAATTTTTATGAGTTTAATGGCTTTCTATTATTTAAATGAATTATCATTCTTAAATAATTCAGTGCAATTCAATATTTATGATCTTGTTCTTATAATACTGATTAATATCATACTTTTTGTATTTATGTTTATTTTATCCTTTAATTTCTTTATTAATAACTTAAATTATTATTTGGGTTTACTCATTTTAGGATTTCTTCTTTTATCAATAATTATAGTAGTTTCTCTTAATTACTGTTATATTCTCAAAAGAAAAGAAGATATAAATATGTCTATGTATAAAGCTCAACAACTTGATAAAGCTTATTATCAAGGACTTGAAATAGAAAATGAAGATTTAAGAAAATTAAAACATGATTATAAAAATCATTTACTTAATCTTAAGCAACTTATCGCATATCAAAATACAGAAGATTCTTTACAATATATAGATCAATTAATAAATACAAATGTTACCTCAAAGATGAAGCGCTTTTGTAACATTTCTTATATCGATAGTTATCTAAACTCAATCATAGAATCTAATAATAATATCAACTTTGATATTCATTCAACAGACTTATCACAGCTAAGCAATATGGGTTTTGATATTTTAATTATTCTAATGAATTTAATAGATAATGCTTTAGAAAATACATCTAACAATACAATAAATGTTGATATTGTATATAATCATGACATAATTATTAAAATTTGTAATCATTCAATAAAAAATCCCATCAAATCACACTTTAAATCTTCCAAGGGTGAAAATCATGGATTAGGTTTGAAAATAGTTAATGATATTGTAATGAAATATAACGGTGAAGCATACGACAATTATGAAAAAACACTCTACTCTAAATATATAATTTTAAAAACAGGAGCTAAAACAAATGAAGAAATCAACATATAAATATCTTTTAACAATATATCTCATATTAATGATATTCATTTCATATATAAATCAAGGTATTAACAATATAGGTGGACTTTCGTATTTTGAAGCTATTTGTCATTCAACAAATTTAGTACCACTACATAGCATTTCAATAAAACAATGTATTATTTCTTTTGTTCAATTTATGCCATTAGGATATCTTCTTCCAAGAGTTTTCTCTAAATTAAACTCAAACAAGAACTTTATCATATCATCATTCATAATTATAATTATATTCAAATTAGTAAAATTACTTACATTAACAGGATATTTTGATATTTCAAGCATTCTTTTAGGATTTGTTGGTTCATTTATAATTTATCGTATTTTGAAATAAATCTATAAAAAATAAAATGCAACTTTAATTTTGTAAAAAATGTGATATACTATAGACGTAGTCATAGGACTAGCATTAATAGACCAAAGAAAAAGGAAGAACGGCAATTCTTCCTTTTTCACTATTTTGGATACTAGCATCAATAGACTTAAGCAGTTAAAACTACTTCAATATAAAAGCGGTAATAACTAGAATTAAATAAAGAATAATTAAATATTCCATTTAATCCTCTCTTAAAGTCACATCAATGCTAGTCTCCTAGTATGATGTTTAAACATGCTAGATCCTCCATAGGCACATAAGTGCTTAAAGATTATATCATAATAAAAGCCATAATACGATAAAATATGACAATAATAAATTTATAACAGGCTCTTATTTCTTAAACTCCATACCCATAAATAGATTTACTATTTAAATTATAATTTTTTTCTTTTACCTCATCTTTGCTATTACCTTCTATAGTGAATACTTTTCCATTTTCAACTTTTTCAACAATACCTACATGATCTGTATGACCATCCTGTTGCCAATCAAAAAATATGATATTTCCTGTCATTGGCACATAAGATTTATCTTTCCATCTATTATTTTTCTTATACCAATTTTCTCCATCTGTACATAGAGAAAACTTTGGTACTGAGCTATCATCTAACATTCCACTTTCATTTGCACACCATGATACAAAAATGGCACACCAATTTACTTTTTTATTAAATCCATACCATGTCCAATATTTACTTCCACTCGTTGTTCCAACTTGTGACTTTGCAACTTCTACTATATTGTTATTTCCAATATGATAATACCTTAAAACATGTGCAACATAATCAGGATCACCATAAACATTTGTTTTTAATTTTGCCTTCATTTCATCAGAAAATACCTTTGCATTTGCTCTAGTATATCCTCCAAAATGTTCATTTGCCCAACTTATATATCCGTTTCCATAATTATACCCTTGAAGGGCTAATGATATATGCTCGGTATCTCCACTTGAAGCTACTTTTGCATCGTTTAAGCAACTAGCTAAATGTTGTATTCCTACCTTAATGGAATAATCAGCATCTGTTATTCCATTATGAACCCTTGGATATTTTTCATTAAATCCACATTCTGATGACTGCATAGGGTCATTTCCCTTTCCTCCGCTTTCTTGCATCATTACTGCCTGTATCAAAGAAACATAATCATCAATTCCACTTTCCAACGCATATTTTTCAATCACTGGTGTATAAGCTATTACTTCTGAACTGAGTCCTTCTACAGACGTATTTACACTAGAATCATCTGACAAAGCAGAAAATACCCCAATAAATAAAACAATCACTATTAGAATAATCATTCCTGTTCCATAAGAAATCAAATGATTCATGATTGCTATTGGCTTTTTTACAAAACTTATCAGCTTTTTTATAAAATCTATAATTTTATTACCTGAATATTTCATTGTGGTTGTTCCATTAAACTTATTTAATGATTTTCTATATTTGTTCAACATTCTTGATTGACTTATTGTATGATTCGACAAAGTTTGATTAATTGTGTTCGATAAATTACCATTTGTTCTGGGATTAATTTTATTTTTAGCTGTTGATAATTTTATGTTTTTTAATTTAATATTACCCTTTTTTGTACTGTTTTCCTTTATAAACTTTTCACTTTTTCTTTTTTGGCTCCGATATTGCTTTATTTTTATTCTAGCACTAACAAGTGTTTTTTCACTTGCACTTTTGATTTTATTTATTGCATAATTTGACTCCTTATTTTCCTTTTCATCCTGTACATTATTTTTTGTATTGATACTTTGCTTTTTATTAAAAGAATCTAGCGTCTTTTTCTTATCAAGAGTCTTAATATCCTTAATTGTTTCTTTTGTCTTAATATTCTTTATCATAAACAAGTATCAAAACTCTTATCTTTTCTAGATTTATAATATTCAGGATATCTTAATTTTATTGACTCCATAAAAAAAGAACTGTATTCACATGAAAACAGTTCATAAGGTGTTGAAACTTTTGCATTTTTTTCATCTACATAACCATTGAACAAATTAAAACCCATCAGCGCTGTATTAATTGATCCTGAAGTATGCCATGATTTATCTAGTCCCGACAGTTTAATACTGTTTCTATTAAAATCATAAAGATCATTAATATGCTCTCTGCAATCTTTATCAATAGTTAATGTATAAAATAGCGATTGATGATAAACATCATTAATTCCACTTTTTTCTATAGCTAAATGATATGCTTTTTTATGTTCATTGTTAAAATACTTCATTATATTCCCCTCACTATCTTATTTTTTCTTTCATTTTATTTTTTATTGATTTTTCTGCCGTCTTGCTTTCTAAATATTTTATTTCACTTTTTACAGACTTTTTATCTATATTATCCACTCGATGAATCATCTTTGAAGTTTTTACAATCATTTTTTCTAAATTAGACAGCATTGAACGTGATGTTCTTTGAATAAAATTCATTTTATTCACTTCTGGTCTTGTATTAACTGGTGGCTTCCCCATAATAATTGCTCCGATATTTTTAAAATTCATCTTTGTATTTCTTAATTCGTTAGTAACAGCATCACATTTATTTATAAGTAGATGTGTTTTATTAACACATTTAAAAAGTGACCTATGGAATTTTCCAAGAGCCACTTTAAAAGGTGAAATCTCAATCGTTTTGATAATTGCCTGTTTACCATGTTGTTTAAACTGATTCACACATTCTTTTACTGAAGATAAAATATTTGATTTTATATCACTTAATTGTTTCTTTCCATTATCTACTGTCTTTTTTATATCTTCAGTTATACTTTTCATAGTTTCTCGAATAGTTGGATTTTGTAATTGTTCTATTGTATTCTTTAATTCTAAGACTTCACTTGTCATATAATCTATTTTCTTTTCCATATTTGAAATATAATCCAGTAATTCTTTAGTTTCATTTATTTTATTCTCTTTATGTTCCTTATAAAGTATTTTAAAATATTCACTAATATAAGGATCATTGTATATTGCTGGTAATTGTTTATCCATAATGGTTTCTCCCTTCATGAAAAGCGAAAAGATATGTATCCATATCATTTCGCTTATATTTAATATTATTTATTTTTTTCTGATGGTTTTGTTGACATCAATTTATATAACAATGTATTCTTTGGAAATCTATTTATAAAAGGTACAATGTTTCCACCATACTTAATTAATCCACACCCTGATTGTGCATTAGTTATATAACTTAACTGTTCATCAGAAATATTCAGTAATTTCGCAAGCTTTTCTCTATCTTGATATGACTGATTTAACATAACAACAAATTCACTATTAGAGAGCATCGTACTTGCCTGAACACTATCTAACAGATATTCAACATTCTGTGTGATTCCAATAGGATATCCATCTCTTTTTCTAAATTGTCTCCATGCCGAGTTAAAGAAAGAAGCACTCTCTTCATTTTCAAAAACCACATGAAATTCATCAAGAATGATATGTGTCCTTTTACCTTTTCGCCAATTTTCATTAACACGGTTAATCATTGCGTCTGTGATTACTAATAGTCCCATTGTCTTTAACTGTTTTCCAAGCTTAAAAATATCATACGATACAATTCTGCTTGAAGTATTTACATTTGTTTGATGTGCAAATGCATCTAATGAGCCGTCCGTAAACAATTCAAGTTTCAATGCTAAACTTCTTGCTTCCATTTCAGGTTGTTCTAACAGTTTCTCTCTCAACGTAACAAGTGTAGGCATTTTCCTTGTTCGATAATAATCCTGAAATACCAAAGTTACACATCTATCAATAATCGACCTGTCTACTGGTTTAATTCCATCTCTATCCAACTGTTCAAATAACGACATGATAAATTGTGACTTATCTCCAACTGGATTACCACTGTCACCATAACCTTCCAGCATATCCATAGCATTAATATGATTTTCACTTCCTGCTGCAATCGTTATAACTTCTCCTCCTAACTCTTTAACTAAAAGTGAATACTCTGCTTCTGGATCACAGATAATAATATCATCTTGAGTTGCAAGAGCTAAAAATACGATTTGTTCCTTTGTCAAAAAGGATTTTCCAGAGCCGGGTACTCCTAACTGAAAGGCATTAGGATTCATCAATTTTTCTTTATTGCACATAATTAAATTATTTGTAATAGCATTTTGTCCAAACCAAATGCCACCATCATCAACAACTTCCTGTGCTCTAAAAGGGATAAAGACAGCCATACTTTCTGTAAGCAATGTTCTTACAATATTTAGTTTATTCGTTCCAATTGGTAAAACACTTGATAGACCATCTAACTGTCTACTTGCAAAAAACAATATATCCAATTCACACATATACTTTCTTGCAATCGCCATAAGTGCTTCTGTATCGTTATCAAGTTCTTCTAGACTATCAGCTAAATGAACGATTGTCATACAGCCCAACATCATACGTTGATCCCTTACTGTTAAATCATCTAAAAATTCTTTGCTCTCTTTTCTTTGAAGTTCCATATCATAAGGAATTACAGCACTGAAATTGTTATTTGCGTTCTGTCTTCTTTGCCAATTTGTAATATTAGTTTCAACACCAAGCCATTTCCTTTCGACCTCTTTTACTGCCTCGTCTGTTGGAACTGTAATAATATCCATTGAATACATAAGATTTTTATTTAATGAACAAAGTTCTGATATAAAACTATCCTTTACATATCTTGCATACTCACTTAAATACATAACTCTTCCATACTTATCTCCTAATTGAAAATATTTATCATGAAATTTTGGCATTTGTGGACAGATAGCATCTTTAAAATGATGTCCCTTTCTCATTGAAGCATCCATATCAAATGAAAACTGTTCTTCATGTCCGTTTCTATAAAAATCATGAAGAATTTTTAATCTTTCAATAGCATCAAGTTCTTCTAATTGAGAACCCAATTTAGAAAAATGAGATGACAATTCTACAGTTACCCTTGAAAAGAAATTTCTTGCTTCTTCTACATTCTTTTTAAAGGCAGTTATTGTTATATACTTTTCTTGAGTAATTCCATCTGCTCCAGATACTTTCTCTAATAACATATCATTGTATTCTTTTCGATATTTATCAAGATGATCATTTCTTAATGGAATTAAAATCTTTTCTTGGAACTCTTTTATATTAATTTTTCTATTATTGATTGTAATCTTTGTCATTGTTGAACTGTCTAATGAATTAAGCAATTCACTATAATTTAAAAACAATCCAACCTTTTCATCCTTTGAAGCAATTGAATAATTAATATCCTTAAACCTATATGTTTTAGAATACTTGTTCTTAGAACAAAAAATACCATCTTTATAGATGGTATCAATATCAATTAGATCCTGTGCGCTTTTGGGAACGCTTATTTTTTCTTTGTTTTGTTTTTTTAATCTTTCGTAGCTTTTTATCATTTGGATCAATAGACTCCTTTCTTTTAATTTCTAAAAATTCTTTTAAATATTCGTAATATAAATTTTGTGGTTTAAATATCAAATTATGCTGTTTAATCAATAGTGAGCGGATCGCACATATAACAATCTGTTCAGCATTCATTCCTTGAAATCTAATGAATCCAAATGCTGCAAATGGTGCAGCTGAAATCATACACAACCAACTTGTTATCTCCATTCCTAAACGATCAATAAATAAAAAATAAAATATAACTGCCATTACACACGCTAAAAAAGAAAAAAGGCATTGTCTTAAGGATAATCCTAAGAAAATGCCTTCCGTATATTCTCTTATCTCTTTATTAATTTTTACTTCCATATTACTCCTTCCTCTTTTTTCACAAATAAAAAGCAAGAGGAAATTTCTCTTGCCATTAACTCTTTACTTATCTAACCATTGATAATCTTTTCTATAATCAAGTATATAATCAACGTATACAACATCTTCTTGAATTTGATATAAAATCAAATACCATTTTTTTATAAACATTTTTCTATATTTGTTTGGTGGTATATATTCTTCGTTAAAAAAAGGATAGCGTTTGGGCATTTGCTCTAATGATCGTATACCATCAATAACCGCTTTTTTTTGTTTTGTTGCTGCATCAGCACTTACCTTAGCAATAAAAGCAATATTTGATGCAAGCATATTTTTTGCCTTTTCTGAAATAATTACTTTATATTTCTCATATTCCATTTTCTATACTCCTGAAATAATATCATCAAGGTATTTATCTAATTCATCAATTGTATAACCTTTATTTCCTGCCATTCTATCTTCTTCTACAGAAAGAAGTTGTTCACGTAAATCTAACATTTTTTCCCTACGACTAAATGTCTCCATATCCATAACAACTAAATCACCTTCACCGTTTCTTGTGAGATATACAGGTTCTTGACTTGTCCTACAAAGGTCTGCAATTTCATTATAATTTTGTCTAATTGCTGCAGATGGACGAATATTCATAACAAGCACCTCCAATATAGTAATATTCTATTAATATTATACCCTTATAATACTATATATTCAATATTTTAGATTAAAGTATTACAATCCCATCATTTCTTTAACTATTCGATCTGACATTTTTACTGTGCCAACTAAAATCAACATATTGAAAATAAGTTCTCCTATATAGCTCCATAACATGGAGATTGCACTCACTTCACTATCTACAACTGGTGGTGAACCTGCAAATTGTGAAAAAATAATACAGGCTAGAACTATAATTGCTCCTTCTAGACATACACCCACATAAGACTTAATAAACGTTATCGCTACTGATTGTGTACTTTCTCCTGCAGCAGTAGAAAGTGGCACAGGAGAAATGGCCGTATACATATACAATTTAAAGAAACGACCATAAACAGTAAGTATGAGAACAAAGGACAAAATCGTAATGAAAATTCCACCTAAAAGTGTTATCGCCCAAACAGGTATGCTTTCCAAAAATCCACATTCCTCTACTGCATCTATAATTTCTTGAGGAATAGTAGTAGATGTTGCTGTTCCAACACCTACTGTTGTCATAATTTGAGAAGTTATACCTTGCACTATTTCAAATAATTTTGTCATCAATTCCATTCCATAAACAACCAAACCTCTTGCAATTGCAAATCTTAAAAACAAACGAATTGCCTGCTCGGGTCGCTTTATTTCGCTTAGATTACTGCATGTCTTTACCATTCCTACTGCAAAGAAAAGAACAAGAAGGGCAAGTCCAATGGCTTGCAAACCTCCATGTATCTTCACAATCACATTCCAAATATTCCCGCCTTTAAAGTTTTGAGGTGTCTGTGTTAGTAACAACCATATTTCTGTGAGTTTCTCATTCCATGTATTGATTGCGTTTGTTAAGTTATCAATAATACTACCCAATATCTATCACCTGCCTTACCCATTTAAAATCACTATCCTGTAATTGTATTTAAAATTTCTTTTGCAAAGGTAATGACGATACCACCTGCTACAGTTAAAAATCCATTTGCTCTTTGAGATGGATCATGACTTTTTAAACTTAATCCTAACTGTACAATTCCAAAACCTAAAATGATCATTCCAATAGCTCTAATTAAACTAAAAACAAAAGTTGAAAGATTATTAACAACTGTTAATGGATCTCCATCTGCATAGACTTGAATTACCTTGAAATTCATTAAAAAGATATTGAGTGCATAAACAAAAAATATCTTCATTGTTCTTTTGTATTTTTTTAAATATTTTCTCATTTGTTTTTCTCCCTTCAAAATAAAAACAGCTCTATTTCTAAAGCTGCTTTCCTATTTACTATTTAATTGTTTAAAGTAGTTGTCCATATCTTCATCACTTAATAATTCATACTCTCTATCGCTCAATAAAATATTTTGCCAGTCATCAATTGAATATTTGATTTTACCATGTAGATATGGTTTTGCATTTCCATCCGTAGTTTCATTTATTCTTGGATGTTTCAAAATATCATACTTCTTATCAAATACGGGTCTTTCTCCTCTAATAAAAAGCAATCCATAATCATTATCTAACAATCTAACCTCATCTGGTGTAAGTAATTCTCTTCCAGCCTGTTGATAGTTTGTTGAATAATTTCCTGACCTCCCACTTGATTTACCATAAGTATTTGTATCGAGTGTCTCTTTTCCCAAATATTCTGACATGAATTTATGCGTACTCTGCTCATTACCACCCAAATAGTATAATGTATCACAATTCCCTACGATACTTTCCCAACTGTCTTTATAAAGTCCTTTGATTTGAGCAAGATTCTGTATAATGATTGAAACAAAAATAAGTCGCGATCTCATTGTAGAAAGCAATTTGTCAAATTCATCTGGTAAAGCCACATTCGCAAATTCATCCATAAGAAAATGTACGGGCACTGGTAAAGCACCACCGTGAACAATATCCGCCTGATAATATAACATTTGAAAAAGCTGAGTATAAAGCATACCGATAAGAAAGTTGAATGTTGAATCATTGTCTGGAATAACTGCAAAGATTGCAGTTTTTCTTTCTCCCACCAAATCAAGTTCCAACTCATCTGTTGCAGTTAAACTAGCAATACTTTCCAAGTTAAAAGCTGATAAACGCACACCTACAGAAATAAGAATCGATTTAGCAGTTTTCCCTGCCGCCTGTTTATAAATCTTATATTGCTTGAGAGCTAATGAATTTGGATTTCTTATTTCCAATCTTTCAAACAATTCATCTAACGGACTTTGATATTCTTCATCATCTTCTTTTACTTCAGCAGCTGCAATCATTTCCATGACCATCGTGAAATTTTGTTCTTCTTCTGGTGCTTCATGTAAAAGGTAAAGACAAAGAGCTTCTAATAAAGCCGTTTCCGATTTTTCCCAAAAGGGATCATTTGTTTGACTACCTTTAGGTGTGGTATTTCTTATAAGATTAGTTATAAGCTTTAAAACATCCTTATCATCCTTGATATAGCGAAACGGATTATAACAATGTGATCTGTTCATATTGATAAGATCAACAACTTTGATAACATATCCTTCTTTTTCTAAAAGATTTCCTACATCTCTGAGTTGTTCACCTTTTGGATCAAGAATCACAAAAGATGTATTGCATTGCATCAAATTAGGCTTACCAAAAAATCGAGTTTTCCCTGCTCCACTTCCACCAATAACTAAAGTATTTAGGTTTCTTCTATGTCGTCTGCCATCTAACCCAATACGAACATTCTGTGAAAGTATCTTATTGGAATAGTAGTCCTTTTCAGCATATTTTTTATTGACAGCTTTGTTATTCGCCCATTTTGCCGAACCATACTCCTCATTTCTTCTATAATTCTTCCTGTTATAGTAATAAGCCAAGTATGAAAAAGAATAGATTGATTCAGATATCAAGATACATTTAAGAGTATCCTGACATAATTCAAAAGAAAAAGGGCTATTCATTGCTTCATTTAAGTAAATGATTGCATCAAATAGTCCCTCATGGATGCAAGGAGCAACAAGAACTGAAAGCCACGCTATAAATACTGCTCCTACAAAATAAAAAACAAGTTCAACCTGTTTATCTTTCCTCATATGATTTTTTTGATTTGGATATGTCAGCTATTGCTGCCTTGTCCATAATCGATTCAATATAATCATAATCCTTATTTTCTTTTATTTGCTTGTCTCTTAAATTTCTTAAAGCAGTAATAATTATTCTTCTTTCAAAGTCCGTTACTCTAATCAAAACCGTTGGTTCTTTATTCTTAAATAACCCCATTAACGTTCTTCTCCTCTGCTTGCACTATCTCTTTCTTGTTGCAATCTATAGATTCCTCTTTCAGCTCGATTGCTCACTTCATCTGCAATACTTTTAATATTGCTTAATTCTTCTTTGGTATCTCGAGAATCCATTCCTTCAAAATAATTTTTTACTTCATTTGCGAAATCAACGTTTGAAACTGGAATGTTCAATTTTTTACAAAGAATATAGGCAGCACTTTTTACCATAAAGGCATCCTCTGTTCTGTCAACATTTCCATATTGGCTTTCAAATTCTACATAGCAATATTCCCTTGCTAAACCCTCCATTAAATCTGTCGGACTCATCCCGTCTGCATAGTAGATCATTTGATTATCTGGAGAGTATTGTACTAGCGAACCATTTTCAGTATTGTCAACCATTTGCATTTTAACAGGTGATTGATAAACTAAACCGCTGATGATTTCTCTAACAGACAAATTTTGTTTTTTCATTCTGTATGGTCTGTTTAATTGTGAAATATCAAAAACATATTTAACATCATAGTTGGTTCTTATCACTCCATCATTTCCTTGATATTCACCTTTAGGTTCTAATATTCCAATTCCTTTTACTCCTTTTTTTACATACTTTTTTTCTTCTACCCAACGATTGTTATCTTTTAACAGTGTTGCCTGTGGACATTGTGCCATGACCAAGAGTGTATTGGTAACAGTATAACCAAATTTTGATTGCATTTCTAAATAGTTCAAATAATTTTGTGGAGAAGAAACAACTTCATGTATTTGCTTCTCAGCCATATCATAAAGATTCTGTCTTTTTTGTTGTTTTTGTTTGGCATATTCCTCTGGAGGAATTCTAGGTTTTTCTTCAACTTTCTCATTAGCTGCATTGTTTAATAAATTATATATATCACTCATATTTTATCTTACCTTTCTTTTTATCTTTTTCTTACGTTGAGGCTGTTTATGACGTACCCTATTTCTTTGTCTAACTGTTTGTTTAGGTTTAGACTTTTTATTTCTATTTTTTATCTCATCTAGTTCTTTTTTTACTGATGGTCTTTTATTGATACCTTCCTCCATTGAGATATGCTCGAACTGATTTTCGCCTCTCGTTTTCGTTCGAGCCATAGACGGGTTTTGCTCTTCTTTCATTGAATCCAATAAAGAAGATACCAACTCATCATGTTCTTTTTCAGTTAACGGTTTGACATCTTTGAATTCATCAGGCTGTTTTGCAAGTGCTGCTTTTCTCATTGCTTCAGTATCAATAGTTGCAAGTTCATATTTATCTACGATCCTGCTGATTTTTGCTGCATCTTCAGCTCGTACCATAATATCGCATATTCCATCCGTATTATTTCTTTCTTTTAATACAGAATAAAGAACACCATAACGTTTTGCTTCTTCACAAAACTTTTTCAAATCTGAATGATGTACAGCAAACACTTTAAGTTCCTTTCCAGATTTCAACATATTAGCTAGTCTTGTTTTTCCTTTAACCTTTTTCTTATCTGTTAAAATTGCATAAAGTGTTACTGCTAAAGATTTAGAAGCCATTCCACCTGCCTTTAAAGCTACATTAGCTGCCATTTCTATTCCCTGCAGTGTCATCCTCACTGCTTGATCGGCTGTTTCTCCGCCAGCATTCATAAAGTTCCTCCTTCCTTAATAATTTCTTTTTCGTTCTTTTGAACTTCTTTCTTGTACTTTATTTTCTTGTTCCTTAACTGTTTGCAATTTATCTTTAATCTTTAAGGAACGTTGTTTGATACCTTCACATAATTTCACCTCCTTTCGATAATCCTTTATTTCTTTTGAAATTGTTTCGATATCTTTTTGAATCATTTCTTTTCTTTCAAGATTTCGGCATCTTTTGACCTTGTTATAAAGACATCTTCTTTCCTTGACTAACTTTTCAATTTTGTTGCTTATTTCACTTTCATAATTTTCCAAATCCTCGATCGTATTGATTTTCTTTTTGCATAGAAAAGTTGTTTCTTCAGTAATCCTGTCCATATATCTAAGATCCTCCTTAAAAATAAAATGTACCTTTCTTCTAGAAGGTACATTTTTAGGGATAATTCCCATTCGATACATATAATGGAAATACAATGCCTTTATTCCTGTTATCTTTTTTGCCTTTTTGATATTTCCATGATATTGATATTTACTTTTGATTCGTGTTCTTTTTTCAAAATACAGATCCTGTGCAATGATTCTTTTCTTGATATTTTCTTCACTGTATGTTCCATCATCTCTTACTTTATAAAGTCTAAAAAAACGAGGTGCTCCGGGTGGTTTGACTGCAATATGTTTTACATTTGTTTTCACATCATATCCAATAGACTTGAGATATTGTAAAAACTGTGTGAATGTTCTTGATGATGCAATAGCACGTTCAAGATCATCTTCTATAAGCGTTCTTCGTGTAGGCTTTTTCTGTTTTTTTGCTTGCCATTCAGAATAGTGCACTCCCTTTTTAGGATCTGTGATTACATTGAGTCTATACTTTTCACAAAGTGCATCCGACAACCTTCTCATTCTGTCATAATCGGAATGTTTGTTTAAAAATCTTTTGTATGTTGTCCATGAAACAGAATTTATAACAAAGTGATTATGAAAATGTTTCTTGTCTGTATGTGTGCAGACCAATACCTCAAAATCATCTCCCCACATCTGATGGGCAAGTTCTAATCCAATCTGATGTGCTGTTTCAGCAGTAACCTCCCCTGGTAAAAAAGACTGATACGCATGAAATGCTAGAACACCATCCTCCTTGTGTGCATTCCTTTTTGTCTGTTCCATTTGCTGAAGAACAGTTGAGGGATGACAATTTAAACCACTGACATAAAGTTGTCTTTCAGTTTTATCATCATTGACAGCATAATCAATAACATTCTCAAGTCCTTTATATTCATAATCACTATCCGTTTCTTTTGTCTTAAGAGGATTGGAAGCATAATTTAAAACCCTGTCCAAATTATCCTTAACTGCCCATATACTTGTTGTAGCCATTTTACTTTTCCATCCTTGTAGGTTCAGTAACATTGCTTAATATTAATTGAACATTTTTTTCAAGTTCTGAACAGTTTCTCTTATATTTTAAAATATCAATTGTTCCAGTTTTATAACCAATAACTGCAATCTGATTTAAGTTATTACCTATCATTCTCAACTGCTTGATAATTTCCTTGACGTCATCACTAATCCTTGGTGCTGGAACATATCCACTTATCAATGTACGAATATATTCTTCTCTTGACAGTCCTGTTTTCTTAACACACTCATTTAAATTTTCCAATTCAATCAAAGACAATCTTATTTTTATCTCTTTATTTCTTTTGATCCTGTTCAATTTTATCTACTCCATTTCCTAAAGGGTCTTAGGGATTGTCCCTAACAAGCTGACTTTGGGTACAAAAGTCCTTGCTTGCTACAAAAGTCATCAACAGGATAATACTTCTATTTAATGAATTTATTATCCTGCTGGAAAACTATCTTTCCCTGTCAAAAAGTTTTTTCTTGACATCAAGAACATCAAATCTTAAATCCGTTATATTTTCATCATTAAGTATTACATCTTCATTTTTATACTTTTCTCTTACAGCATTAATTGCCTCATTTTTAGAATGAGCTTTTACTGTTTCTTGATGCTGTAATACTTCTGTAATTTCAACAACATATTCTTTCATCATTTTCTCCTTGTATAATAAAAGGTCACGAATTTGATCCATGACCTTCCTATCTACTGTATTCTTCTTTTTGCTTAAATTTTCTTGTCAGAACTTCATTGACATCTTTCATTTTTTTAGGTCCTTTATCATAGATTTGATAGCTTTTACCTAAAAGATAATTTATCTTTGCAATACTGTTTTTTCCTGCCTTATCATTATCCAAATATAGATTTAAAATTTTAATTTGAGGATTGATTTCTAAAAATTTACCTAAGGCAATAGGCAATTCACTTTCCTTAATAGAATTACCTATTGCTGTTACTCCTGATAAAGAAAGATAATTGTTCTTTTTCCAATTCCTTTTATGCAGCTTCTCTAAAGTTTGAAAAGACATAAGGTCAATTGCACTTTCAAAGATATTTAAAACATCACTTTCTTTATTTACCAATTGAAAACTATATTCCTTATTACTGTTAAATACGTCTACCTTCCAATCACCATCTGTTGCTCTTTTTGAAGCATAACGTTCTATTCCTTTTTCATCATATCCTACAAAGACAACAGAGTGATCATAACTACACTCATAGATCATTCCCTTTTGATAATAAAATTGAATAACTTCTTTATCAATTTTTCTTTTATTTTTTAGATAGTACATCATTTTTTTATTATCTTTTGAAACGGGTGGCAATTTGAAAATACCATTGTTCGTTTTTGAACATCTGTTTACATGATAAACAGGAGGACTATCTCTTATACATTTATCAACATATTTTACAGCCTCATAATAGTTCATACCTTTAACATCCATTAAATAACTGATTGCACTTACCCCACCTTTTCCTTGAGAAAACCATATCCACTTTCCATTAGAGATAACCAAAGAGGAATGCGTTGCCGTTCGGTATTCTTTTTTTCCAGATTTAACAAGTTCACTTGGCTCATAATTATACAGATAAGTAAATACATCCAACTTTTGTAGTTCTTGTGCCTCCTCATCTGTGTAAAACTTATTTGACATACTTATCGCATCCTATTTACTTTTGATTTACGATCAACACCTGTATCGTTTTTTTGAACAGAAGTATCTGGAATATTTTCTTTCTTATCTAAATCAAGTTCTTTATTGATTTTGGACAGTTTCTTTAAGGCATTATTCAATTCATCTTCTTTTTCAAATGGCTTTTCTACTTCAAGTTCAGCATTATGCAACTGTTGCAATGTATTTTGAAGAAATTCCCTTTCCACTTTTAAACTTTTTGGAATATTTTCAATAGCATTATCAATTCTTGTAAGATTCCCATAAACATCATTTCCTAATTCAACAGGATAATAAAGTTCTTTCTTTAAAGACATGATGTAATATTGACTTAAACTGTTGAACTGAATGTATAAATCAAATCCTCTGTACTCCCCAATATGTTTTTTATCCTGACCATCATATTCCTTACAGGCAAGAAGTATTGCATTTCCCGCCTGTTTTTTATCCACTATCAACATATCCTTGATTTTTATTTGCTGAAACTCTTTTTGAGGTTTCAAATCTTTTATATCATTTTCTAACCCTTCAATCCTTGTCTTAATGGATTTAATCTTTTGTGGATAATATTTAATAATTCTATCTTCTAAATCATATTTTTGAGAGAGATAGTTTGCTTTGGCAAGCTTTAGTTTGGATACTTTTGTATCAAGCTCCATCTTTTCTTTCACTTTGGGATTTCCACTCGCTAGTGCCTTGATCTCTGCATAAGAAAGTGAAGCCTCATCTATATCTTCTGCACTTCTTACAGGAGATTTGCTTGTCATAATTTGCCCTATGAATTTTTGTTTATTTTCAACCAACTGATATAGATAAGCATCAAATGTACCTTCTGTTACATAACGATAAATATAAACATCCTTATTTCTATTTCCTTGTCTTACGATTCTTCCTGCACGTTGCTCCAAGTCCGAAGGTCGCCAAGGGCAATCCAGATCATGTATTGCTATCAAGCGTTCTTGTACATTTGTTCCAGCTCCCATTTTACCTGTCGAACCTATCAGAATTCTCACTTTACCTTCTCGAACCTTAGAAAAGAGTTCTTTCTTTTTAACATCTGTTTTTGCATTATGGATATATGCAATTTCACTTTCAGGAATTCCTTCTTCTAATAGTTTATTTCTAATTTCATCGTAGACATTGAATGCATCATTACGAGGAGTAGACATATCACAAAAGACAAGCTGTGTACTTTTTTCTTCCACTGTTTCATGATATATCTTCAATATATTTTTAATACAGGCATTGACCTTGCTATTTTTATTTTCTGGTAAAAGTTCATTGATAAGCCTTTGATCAAGTGCCAACTTTCTTCCATCGTTCGTAATTTTAAGCATATTATCCTCATGAGGATCAACTGTTCCATCTCTAATTTTTTGAGCACGCTCGCCTAAGCTTTCAACAAGTTCTTTTTGAATATCAGAAGGTTTAACTGCCACATTTTGGTAATGGGCATTAGGAACAGGAAGATTCAACATATCAGCAGTCTTAATATCTGCTACTTCCTTGAACATATTAATCAATTCAGGAAGATTGAAGAATTTAGAAAAACGAGTCTTCATCCTGTATCCAGAACCTTCAGGGGCAAGTTCGATACTCGTGCTTGTTTCTCCAAAAGTAGAAGCCCAACAATCAAAATGCTGAAGATTATGCTTAACTAAAGTGGAATACTGCAAATAACGCTGCATCGTATACATTTCCGTCATCGAGTTAGAAATAGGTGTTCCTGTAGCGAAAACAACTCCTTTTCCTCCTGTAATTTCATCCAAGTACCTACACTTCAAATAAAGATCTGAAGATTTTTGTGCATCTGTTGTAGAAAGTCCTGATACATTATTCATCTTTGTAAATAGAAAAAGATTTTTATAAAAATGTGCTTCATCAACAAAAAGACGATCCACTCCTATTTCTTCAAAAGTAATTAGATCGTCTTTTCTATCATTCTTATTCAATTTTTCGAGTTTTGCTTTTAAGCCTTTCTTGGTTCTTTCTAACTGTTTGATTGTAAATCTTTCTCCATTGTTTGCTTTTAAAGAACTTATTCCATTTGTAATTTCTTCAATTTCATTTTCAATATTCATCTTCTGCCTTTCAATTGACATGGGTATTTTTTCAAATTGTGAATGTCCTATGATAATAGCATCATATTCACCAGTTGCCATTTTAGAAAACAGCTTTTTTCTATTTTTCTTTTCAAAATCTCTTTTTGTTGCAACTAGAATGTTGGCACTTGGATAGAGTTGCAAAAATTCTGCTCCCCATTGCTCAACTAAATGGTTGGGAACAACAAACATTGGCTTTTGTGCTAAACCTAATCTTTTTAATTCCATACATGCTGCCGTCATTTCAAAAGTTTTCCCTGCCCCTACAACATGAGCGAGAAGAACATTTTGACCATAAAGGATATGTGCAATGGCATCTTTCTGGTGTTTTCGTAATGTAATTTCAGGATTCATTCCCGGAAAGTCTAAATGATCGCCATTATATTCACGGGGTCTTATGCTGTTATATAATCGATTGTAAATCTGCGTCAATTCTTCACGTCTTTGAGGATCTTTCCAAATCCAATTATTGAAGCTTTCTTTGATTGTATCCTGTTTTTGTTGGGCAATCATCGTTTCCTTTTTATTAAGAATTGCTTGTTTATTACCGTCATCATCATATTCATAATCAAATATTTTTGTCTGTTTCAAATTAAGACAATCTTCCATCAATCTATATGCGTTTGCTCTTGAAGTTCCATAAGTCTTATCAGCTTTTACGCTTTCTTTATCCATATTCTTTGCACTGATATTCCAATTAGCATTATAAGAAGAATAAGAAAGCTTCGTATAGTTTCTTGCCCAGCTAGGTGTATCAAGCAATTCATAAAGAAACTGCTGATAGATTTCTACTGGAATCCAAGTTGCCCCAAGTCTGACCTCGATTTCACTGGCTGTAAGTTCTTTAGGCATTGCCTTTTCTAAAGCCTCCACATTCTTTTGATACTTTGGATCAATTGCTGCTGACATTTTGGCTACTTCTAATTTTTCTCTGATATTTCCACTAAGGTATTCATCAGCTGTTACATATTCTTCCTGTTCTTCATTTAAAACACTAGGGACTTTAAATATGATACCATCTAAATCTTTTTTGATTTTTTCATTACTTATGCCCGTCAATTCACTCATATAATTAATGTCGACTTTTGCTTTTTCACTTAAAGACACCATCAATGCCTCATTAGCTGTAGCAACATTGTTAAACTCTTTCTTTTTACGAATCGTTCTTTGAGTAAACATGGCTGCTTTAGATTTTAAAGTTCCATCTTCGTTTAAATTTTCTAAAGAACATAAAAGATAGAACGAACTGTCTTCTCTAAATGCAATGGTATTACCTCGACTGTTGAGCAAACCATATGCTTGAGTAAAAACATCATAGTAATCATTCAATTCTCTTTGCTTTTTAGCAATCATTTCCTCTGGATAATCTTCACTTTGATAGGTAATCAAATCTCTGACAGTATCACGTATTCTAATCATGCCTTTTATTCTTTTAAATGTTGTATCACCAACATCAACTTTATTCATTAAAGAATTTTCTCTGTAATAAACCTTATCACCTATAACAGTATAAGAATAATTTCTTACCTGTGGGTCGGCAGGTATACTTTCAATCTCATATTCATCTTCTTCCACAATATCAAATTCATCTATATGACCTTTGATATTATAGATAGCTTTTCCCAATGATTCATTGAGAGGTTCATCATATCCTACGACCGTTATATCCTCTCTACCATACATTGCATGTGTTTTTTCAATTGTTCCTAAGATCATTTCAGGGTGATCAATATAATATTGATTGATGACATATCCTTCTTCTGTTATCCCTGTTGAAACCCAATCATCATCTTTTAAAACAGGACGCTCTCTTTTTTGAAGAAACAGAATATCACCGACCGCTTTTGTATCACCAAAAGCATCATTAGGTAATCGTATAGCACCTAAAAGTTCACATCTTTCATTGATATATCTTCTTACATTGCTATTTCTTTTATCCATTGTATAACGTGAAGTCACAAATGCAATAATTCCATTTGGTCTTACCTTGTCGATTGTTTTTGCAAAAAAGTAATCGTGAATATTGAAATTCAGCCTATCATATTTTTTATCTACGACCTTAAAGTTTCCAAATGGCACATTTCCAACAGCTACATCGAAAAAACTATCTGGCAACTTAGTTTCCTCATAACATTCTATTGCAATATTTGAATTTTGATAAAGCTGTTTTGCAATACGACCACTGATTGAATCCAACTCCACACCATACATCTTTGAATCCTTCATTTCATCTGGAAGCATACCAAAGAAATTACCAATACCACATGATGGTTCTAAAATATTACCATGTCTGAATCCTAAATTGTTCAATGCCTTATAGATACTTTCGATAACAACAGGTGAAGTATAAAAAGAAGTCAATGTTGACTCTCTTGCACTTTTATATTCTTCCTCACTCATCAATGATTTGAGTTCAAGATATTCATTTGCCCAGTTCGATTTACTTTCATCAAAAGCATCTGCTAATCCTCCCCAGCCAACATAACGAGATAGAATATCCTGTTCATCCTTTGTTGCGTTTCTTCCTTGTTTTTCTAAAGAAAAAAGCTGTCTGATAGCTGCTACATTATCGTTGTATCTTTCTTTTGGAGTTCTTTTACCTAAATCTTTATCCATGATTTGATAATTTATCTTTTCAGATTGAACAGGATTAACTAAAATATCTTCTTTTTGAATCTTATCTGAAACAGTATAATTATAATTATCTGCGAACTCCTTTACTAAAGAATACGGCATGTCAGTATAAACAATAAAAGAGCCATCATAATCTATATGATAAATTTCTCTTTTGTTAATGCTATCCTTAAATACTTGCTCGGATTCAACTATATAATTTTTTTCTAAAAGTCTATCAAGCCATTGATTTGCATAATTTTCTAAATCATCTTTGGTTGATAAAGCGTCTTTATTTTGAGTATCAGAAGAAATTTCAATATCAATTGAGTCATTTTTATATGAAATTGGCTCTAACACTTCTTTTGAAAAATCAACTTTAAAAGTCATATAAGGCTCACTTACTTCTATACCATTTACCTCATAATAGTGGAACATGTCTATTGTTTTTTCATCATGATCATATAAAATCATTAAAGGATCATCATTGTCACTTGTAGTTATCATGTTACAAAAACCAGAAACTTCATTCATAATACGTGGTACTATTTTTTTCATTTTTTCAAACAACTTACTATTTTCTTCATTTTCTTTATTGAAAATATCATTAGATATTGAATAATCTTCATAAGTTCTATCAATCAAATAATCAACAAGCGAATTTCTAAACTCATCATCATTAAGATATCTGTTATAAAAATCAGGATCCTTCGTTTCATAAGAAGGCATAATAGAAATCAATTCTTCTCGAATGTAATCTTCTGCCTCTTCATCTGTTGTATCACTATCACGTAATGCGGGATAAATCATAGAACGCTTAATTTGATCTTCAAGGTCAGGAAGGTACCTCTTAATTATTGCATGGTTTGAACTATCAATGTTAATATCTTGACCCGCCTGTGTTACTAGTTTTAACAAATGATCATTTAATGGGTTTTCTTTTAACAATTTGAGAAAATCATCTTTAGAATAATATTCTAAAAGCAATGGGAAGCTTTCATCCTGTAAAGTTATTTCATTACCACTTTCAATAATTTTGTATTCCGTTGCTCCAACATATACGCTATCTCCCAAGTTCCATTGATACTCTTTTGGAATATTTTCATTCTGTAAATCATCAGAAGATTCAGGGATAAGACTTTGATTAATATTTTTTCTTTCATATTCGAGTTGGTGTTGAAGTTAATTTTGCAAGAATGTTGGATAATATTCTTTTTCTTTTTTATTAAGATACCTGTCAAGCTGAATAAGTTCATCTATCCTTTTAGCAACCTTATCCCATTTTAAAGTGATTTTGATTTCATCTTTTCCAATCTCACGATAACGACTTAAACTCATTCCTTTAGCATCATAATTGACATTTATAAAACCTACTGCAGGAGAACTTCCACCCTCTCCATATTCTTTTTTTAGAAACTGAACCTTTTCTTTCAATGTAGTATTTTTTGAAAACATTTGATTGATTCGGTATTTGCCTTCTTCAAATCCACTTCCACGAGTCAATACTCTATCTATTTCCTGTTGTGAAAAAAAGATTCCATTTTCAAAATTTTGAATATTCTCATATACTGCATTTTTTTGTTCTTCCAGTGATGGAATCTGTATATCTGGTGAAAAATATCGAGATAATATCATGCCATCAATTTCTTTAGCAACAAAATTCCATGAATAATCATAAGAAACAACTTGATTATCAAAAGTTCCTAAATAAATATGCAACCCATCATCTAATCTGTCATATCCAAAAATGACATCATCAACTTTCCATTCTCTTATACTGTCAGGATATATACGCTGAACATATTCACAACGTTCTTCATCACTGTCATGTATTTGAAAAAACTCAATGATTTTTCCTGCAGATTCTAAAAGTTCATCGTTATACTGAAAAACATGATAAAAGACATTCGCATTGATGATTTTGTTTTCATATGCCCTTTTTAATCCTGATTCATTTTCATAAGGCGATGTAAGATATTCATCTTTTTCAATAATTTTTGCAAGATAACTTTGAAGTTGAAAAAAAGACAAGTACGATTCGCTTTTCCGATTCAAGTAGTTACCACTCCATACGTCCAGTCCATCATTTCTTTTTTTATAGCCAAGATAACTATAGTCATAGTGTTCTGGACACCTGAATGTTTGAACAAGCGTATCATCATAACATTCTTTTAAATAATTTGCCCTTTCAATTTCATCTGTATGCTCATGAAAATACTGAATAATTTCTTCTTTGCTATGTTGCAATGAAACATCTTCTCTTAAGAGTTGAGGTAAATCATTTAAATCAAAGGGTGGCAATACATTATCGCCACCCTTTTCCTTATCGACTTCTTCAATTCCTAAATCTAATTGTAGATTATCTCCTTCAGAATGATTTCTTCCACTGTTTTTTGAAGGTTGTTCATATGCTGTACCCATTCCATCTGATGTATCTCTTTGTTCGGTGCTGGATTTTTCGTTAACAATTCCTTCATCAACATTTCCATCATTTCGTTTGCCTTCTTCTCTGTTTCCATTAAGTAAAAGTTCAGTTGATTCCTTACTCGAAGTGAAAAGAGAATCTCTGGCTGCTGTTCCTTCAGATACTTTTTCTTCATCATTGCGTATTTTCCTAAAGGTATCTCCTTGTCTACTGTCAAATTGGGCATTTGATAATCTCCCACTGTTGAGTATGTGATTTGTTCCATTGATAACACTCCCTTCATTTTTTTCAATTTTATCATCTACTAAACGATTATTATTTTCAAATGTACGATTTTGAATTATCAATTCTTTTGTAATACGAGAAATCACATTGAAAAGTGAATTACTTTCTTCTTGAAAGGAATTACCTATTACTCCCAACATTTCAGGTGTATTAAAAAGTTCTATTGATATAAAATCATCCGCTTCAAAATAAAATCTTGTTTCAATATCACATCTGCTCATTAAACTGTAGGCAACTGAGTTTTCTAAAAGATTTCTATAAAGATTCTTTAGTTCATTTTCCTCATAGCTTTCTAGCAAAGAACCGTCTTTTAATTTCATCAACCTTTTAAAATAATCATCCACATAATAGCCTGTCTGTTCCTTTGCAATTTCTTTGATGAAACTTCCTAAATCCTCATCATTTGAAGTCATATCAAATTGTTTTGCAATTTTATCAATCAATTGTTTATGAAAGGACTCTTTTACACTCCATAAATGAAGTTCTCTATTACGTGGGCTCCTTGTATCAGCAATATCAAAAACATATCTTATTTTTGTATATCGACCATCATCATCTATAAGAGCTATACCTTTTGAACCTTTTTTGATCCACCTGTTCATCCTGTTATTCCATGTTTCAAAGTCCGTACAGGCTTTTGCATCAGGTCTTTGCTGATAGATCAATAGTTGGTTGGTAAAATTGAAATTATAAAGATAACCAGATGTTCTTAAAAATGAGAGCCACGCTTCCTCACTTTGAATAATATCATGACATGATTTTTCAAGAAGTTCATATAATGTATCTAATTTATTCAATTCATCTCACCTACCTTTCTTGATTTGTTTTATTTTTCCTTAAAAAGTTCTTATTTCTACACAAATTCTGCACAAGTAAATCTTTTGCACGTTTTTCCATATTTTTATATGCTTCTTCATATTCATTAAAATAATGACCTGTATAAAATCCATATTTTCTATTTCCATTTGTTTCCCAAGTAACAAATTTAGATGGAGATGTAGGACTGTATCCAATAACAATCGAATCATCATTGATGTGTATTTCCTTAATGATTTCATAGGAACCATTTTTTTCGTGATAGAATTTTGAAATATCTATTTTATTAAGACTCAATAAGAACATTGTATTTTCTGTAATATCCTTTCGCTTACAAAAATCAAAATAAAGATTCATTCCTTTTTTGTGAATAAGAGTTTCATGATTTTCTTTAGCATAGCGCCAAATATCGTAATGGACATTCAACGGTGCATAAACCAATTCATATCCTCTTTCTAAATCACTAAACAAAAATAAATCTGGGTTGAAATTAAAATGATCTAGATTTTGTGTATGATTTCGACTATCAACAATATCAAGTTGGATAGTGCTTTTTGTATGTTTATTCACAGCAACTGCACGAACGATATCATCCTTATTTTTAAGGATATACTCAACTGAATAATTACATTTGGTCTGTTCATCGATTATTTCTTGGCAAATCTCTTTTATTTGTAATTCTTTCACTTTTTATCTTCCTTTCTATCAAATGAAAAAGGGAGAAATTTCTCCCCTTCATTTTCTGTCTAATCTGTTTCAGATGTCTGATTTGAATATATATTTTTAAACCAGCAACTCCAAAAAGAATAAGAAGTGAAGCTAAAACCGAACAGACATTATTTGTCATTCTTTTCTCCATATTTTCTTTTTGCATAGAAACATACGATCAAACCTAAAGCAAACATTCCCATTGCAATATAGAAACTCATATTACTATCATCACCTGTTTTTACAACAACAGGTTTTGCTTCATCTTTCATGACCACTTTTTGAACTTCTCCTGTATCAGAAATCGTAAATTCAACATCACTTGCAACATTGTAACCTGCAGGTGCTAAATCTTCATGAA
>OLPA01000444.1_pt1 | contig 38902 bp, 37 predicted proteins | sample 1672811 | NCBI WGS metagenome assembly OLPA01 (sample SAMEA3136726, study PRJEB25190) | human gut metagenome | biome: human gut; feature: human-associated habitat; material: faeces | place: Austria | collected 2013
CTGCACCAGCTGCAGAATCAGACACTCAGAGAGGCTGCGTGCGCCGACGCCCGGCGGATCGAGCATTTGTATGGCATATAGTGCCTGCTCAAGGGAGAAAAACGGAATACAAAATTCCTTCGATAATTCTTCAAGCGGGCAATCAAGATAGCCGCGCCCATCGAGGCAGTCAATGAGAAAACGGCACAGCTGCAGCATCCCATCATCTACGAGGCGCATTTGCCCAATCTGTTCGTTGAGGTAATCTCGGAAAGTCAGTTCCCGTGTCAGCACGGCAGAAATATCCAGTGCATTCCCAGAACCTCTCGGCATATCACGCCATGTTTCCTCACTGCACAGCTCAATCTGTTCGTATTCAGATCGCATATCTTCGTTTGGCAGCTCTGTTTCATAGTAGGTCGGCATACACACATCCAACAATGGATTAGAAAGCGCCACATCCTGCACATACTCACATAGCTCCGGTGCAGAAAGCTGGAGGCAGTCCAACGACTGGCGCATCGTCTGCGTCAGCGCAAGCTTCTGCGATAAAACATGCGACTGTTTCAGCTCCACTATTATCCCCACCCTCCATCGTGATGTCACATAGAGTATAGCATTTTTTCACCCGCTTAACAAGTGACAATTCACAGTCTGCATTGCACTATCTGTCAGAAATAACATATTGCGCTATCTTGTGAAGAATGCGGCAAAGGTGGATGAATGTCAACTCAAAGGGTGTGTTTCCATGTGCACAGGTAGCGGCGCAAGTCATGGTAAAGCAAGCCAACTGCGTAATTGTCAGTATGGCCTCGGAAAGCGGCCTGGAAGGTAGTGAAGGGCAAAGCGTCTATGCCGCCAGCAAGAACGCGGTCAATTCCCTGAACCGCTTGTGGGCAAAAGAGTTGGGCAAGAAAAAGGGGTGTGTAGTCGGTGCGGTGCCGGCATTCTGGAGGCAACAGGGCTACGTGCACTCAGCTACGAAACGGTGCTTACCTCCGCTCATGGGATCAGCATTGATGAACTGCGGGTAGGCTACGCCAAAACTTCGAATACACCGATGGGACGCAGCAGAAAACTGTCGGAGGCAGCAAATACCGCCGCGCTTCTACTTAGCAGCAGAGTCTCCTACACCCGCGGAGTGACGATCAATGTCGCTATCGGAAAGGGCGAGAGGAAAAGATGGTTGTTGAATATTTCTTTGCGCGTTGAAGTGCCATAAAGACCTTTGGGGTGGGGAAGAAGGGTCATAAGCACAACAATATATATTTTTGAAAAACATATTAAGAAGGCCCAATAGAATCGTGGGATATGTCCTGCACAGCGGCTAAAATTTAGCCTTATTTTTAGCCTTACTGCGTTGATATGAGATAAAATTACCTAACATGAGATGGCGATAAAATTGCATAATTCCCCCACATTATGGTACTTGCCGGCATAAAAAGGGACAAGCCAAAACACCTTTTTGTCGGTTCGAGTCCTGTACCGCGCACCAGAGAAAAACCTTGAAGCTTCAATGGCTTCAAGGTTTTTTTATTGCCCTGAGGTGCCATTTACCCTTTATCGTACCCTTTATAAATTGAGAACATTTGTAATGAAGCCTTCCATACGCTGCGCACTGACCGAGCGCATATCGTCTGTAAAATGACCGTAGACATCAAGGGTGAAAGCGGCGGTCGCGTGACCGAGGCTTTCTTGCACGGCCTTAATGTCGTCACCGCTCTTGATAGAGGCAACGGCGAAAGTGTGCCGAAGCCCGTGGAAGGTCAAACGGCGGTCCGAGCCCTCGTCGCTGACCTCGTTGCGGTAGCGGTAGATGAACAGCTCCAAGGCGTTGATGGCGCGGTCGGTGGGAACATCGTCCGGCACCAGCAGCTTGTGACCGCGCTCAGTTCGGGCCAGCAGCTTACGGAGCATCATCAGAATACGCTCATCCTCAATGGGAACGATACGCACCTTGCCGCCCTTGGCTTTCACGGTGAGGGCGTTTTCTCGCAATGCCTGTTTCGCTGCCGCTGTGTCTATGCGGAAGCACTCGTGGATACGAAGCCCCATATAGCGCGCCCGAGGTAGAGGGCGAGAATGAAGTCGTCGCGGTTTTCCGCCATTGCCTTGCCGAGCAGACGGTTAAACTCCGGCCCACTCCAAGTGCGGTCAAGCTGCCCGAACCGGCGGCGCTCCAGCCCGACGCCTAACTCGCTGTTTGTTGGCAGCGTGTATTTTGGGCGGGACATTTTATCGTGGGAAAACCGAATGGCGGCAAGGTCGGTTTTCACGGTACTGGCAGACTTGCCAGTATCCTGTAAATACAGCACATAGCTTACCAGATGCTTGCCACTGATGTTCTCCAGCTTTTGCAGATGGTACTCTGCAGCGAGGTAGGCGCAGAACCGTTTGCACGCCTCGTAGTAGCGCGCCTTGGTACGAAAGCTGCCTTGACGGTTATGCCGCGCCAGCTTGTCAAGCTGTGCGACAAGGGTGAGGAATATCCCTTTGCTTTGAATAGTAGCCATATATGTAGATCTCCTTAAAAGTCGGTATCGTGTTCAGATGGGTGCACTTCACCCGTTGGCAAAAAATTCCGTTTCCGCTTCCTTTCCACGGAATGGAGGCCCTTGAACGGTGAAAAAGCCTTGCGGCGTCTACCGTTTTGCGGTGCGGCTTGAAACCTGTCTCTTTTTACTTTTGCCTCGGTCAGTACGATACCGCGTGGGGCGTGCGCCCTGCCATCTGCGATGGTGGCGGTGAACACCAGGCCGCTGAACTCGGCTGCAGCTGCTGACAAATCGGAAGCAGCTGCCGGTGTTCTTTGACCCGCACCGGCTGCGGATCGGGAGTGTGCTGTTCCTGCACCGCCGGTTCGGACACGCTGCCCGAGCGCAGGGGAGAGACCTTTGCCGCGGTCTCGTGAGGCGTTTTCTCCCATATCCTCAAACCGCCCCGATCTGAGAGGAATCCGTTCTTTCTTTTAACTGCTTGACCTTCCGCCGCCTCGCGGCCTCCGGCCGGCAAAGCCGGCGGCTGCTCCGACGAGCGAGGCTCCATACAAAAACACAAAAAGAGACGCGGCAGACCGGATGTCTGCTTCGTCTCTTTATTTCTTCGGCAAGGCGCAAAGAAATGCCCTGTCACTTTATACATTCTTCGCCTGTTAATTTAAGTGTTCTTCTAAATATTCTGCGTTCTTTTCGGAACGATAGGGCGCACTACACCCTATGTTTTCGCCGTTCCGCCCTAACTTACTCCGCCCTAACTTACTTCGCCCTAAAATACGATATTAGTGTATCAGACTTGCGCGGGGCTGTATAGTTGGAGTTTTTCCGTAGTCTACAGAATACGAAAAGAGACGAACTGGCATAAAGCTGCCTTTCGTCTCTTTCCAATATGCTGAGCAGCTGCAAAGCCATTCGGCAAAAATCCATACAAACACAGAGCAAATCTGCTCCTCAAAAGGGCATAGTAATCTCCTATAAGTGTTACACAACGTACGAACCTAACAAACGTGCACAGGCGGATCTCTCCGCACATAGGCCAAACAGCCCACGCCTCTGAGGAGGAAAGCGTGCATAGAATCAATTACAATTTTTATACACCACAAGATACGGCATATGTCAAGCAATAAGTTTTCAAAATGTGGTGTTTCATTGGGCTGAGGCGGATTTTCATAATGCACATCGGTTCCAATATTGGCTTTATAGCCAAAATGCCATGTATTGCTTTTTTGGCTGAGTGTGCCACAATAAATGTGGAGTTCACTAAAAATTTAGGAGAGATTCACAGGTCACGCGGAGAATTCTATGCACCAAAGTCTGCCAACCGCAGCTTTGCAGCCCGCCTCTGGGCTGCAAATAAGGACTCTGTACCTGAAAATTTTACAAGATACATACAGACACATTGCAAAAGCCGTGCTATACTGTATGGAAAATTGAGAGTACCATTGTTTCAAGGAGGTGTGTGATGTGACGGAGACTGTGTTTCGCTTAAAGCGGCATCTGACTTCTTTTCAAATTATGATCCTCGGCTTTGCGGGCGTGATTCTATTGGGGGCGCTGGTGCTGATGTTGCCTATCGCCACAGTACAGCGGGTCTGGACGCCGTTCCATGAGGCACTGTTCACCTCCACTTCCGCTGTCTGCGTGACGGGGCTGGTGGTGCAGGATACCGGCAGTTACTGGTCCGCCTTCGGTCAAACAGTCATATTGTTGCTGATCCAGATTGGCGGGCTGGGGGTGATCACCGGTGCGGTGACCTTCCTGATGCTCGCCGGACGGAGCATTACGCTCAAGGAGCGCAGCGCCATGCAGGACGCCATCTCCGCCCCTGCGGTGGGCGGCATCGTGCGCCTGACGAGATTTATCCTCAAGGGGACCTTTCTGGTCGAGCTGCTGGGCGCGCTGGCGCTGCTGCCAGCCTTTTGCCGGGACTATGGACTGCGGGGCGTATGGATGTCCGTTTTCCATTCCGTTTCCGCTTTCTGCAATGCGGGCTTCGATATTCTGGGGCGGACGGATTCCCTCTACCCCTCGCTGACGGCGTATGCCGCCGATCCGCTGGTCAACATTGTGATCATGCTGCTGATCATCGTGGGCGGCATCGGCTTTCTGACCTGGGATGATATCTGCACGCACCGGCTGCACCTGCGGCAGTACCGGATGCAGAGCAAGGTCATTCTGAGCGCGACGGCGCTTTTGATCACGATTCCGGCGTTTCTCTTTTATCTGACAGACTTTGCGGATCTCCCCGTGGGAGAGCGGATATTGGCCTCCCTTTTTCAGTCGGTCACGCCGCGGACGGCCGGTTATAATACCGTCGATCTGACAGAGATGACGGATGCCTCGCAGGCGGTCACCATTTTGCTGATGCTCACCGGCGGAGCCCCCGGCTCCACGGCGGGCGGCATGAAGGTCACGACGCTGGCTGTCCTCATTGCCAACGCCATTGCCGCCTTCCGCAGGCGGGAGGATCCGCAGCTCTTCCACCGCAGATTGGAGACATCCACTGTCCGCAACGCCGCCGCCATTCTGCTGCTGTATCTGGGGCTGACCTTTGCGGGCGCGGCGGCCATCAGCACAGCGGAGGAGCTTCCCCTCGGTGCCTGTCTCTATGAAACAGCGTCCGCCGCCGGTACGGTGGGCCTGACGCTGGGGCTGACGCCGCAGCTGGGAGTCCTGTCGCAGAGCATTCTCATCCTGCTGATGTATTTCGGGCGCGTCGGCGGATTGACCTTGATCTACGCCGCATTCTCCGGGCATGATCTGACTTACGCCCGCTATCCGCAGGAGAAAATTACCGTAGGCTAAAAGGAGCACACGATGAAAACGGTATTATTGATCGGACTGGGCCGCTTCGGGCGGCATCTTGCCATGCAGCTCAACGAGTTGGGACATCAGGTGATGGCGGTGGACAAAGACGAGGAGCGCGTCAACGAGTGTATGTCCTTTGTTACCAACGCGCAGATCGGCGACAGCACCCGTGCGGACTTTCTGCGCTCGCTGGGCGTGAGCAATTACGATGTCTGCTATGTCACCATCAGCGGGAATTTTCAGAATTCGCTGGAGACGACGTCGCTGCTCAAGGAACTGGGGGCAAAGTATGTAGTGTCCCGCGCCGAGCGGGATGTGCAGGCGAAATTCCTGCTGCGCAACGGCGCGGACGCGGTCGCCTACCCGGAAAAGCAGCTGGCGAAGTGGGCGGCCATCCGCTATACCGCCAACCATATTTTCAGCTATATTGAGCTGGACGAGCAGCACGCCATCATCGAGGTTGCCGTGCCGGAGGATTGGCAGGGCCGCAGCATCGGCGAGCTGGAAATCCGCAGGCGCTATGGCGTCAACATCCTCGGCGTGAAGCGGAACGGCAAAACCGATGTGAACATCTCACCGGAAACTGTGCTGGACGCTGATATGACGCTGCTGGTGCTGGGGGAAAACCAAGAACTTAAGAAGCACTTCCGGCTGTAAAGCAACATAGAGTCTTGCACGTATAAGGGCTTGATGCGCCGGAGGGGCATCTCAACAAAAGCGCGCAGATTCTGCGGCAGGGAATGCCGTATTGCGCAAAAATAGAGAAAAATGAGGGAGAATGGTCCCAATGTCATTAAGTTAAGCAAATCCGCGCACACGAAAAAAAGCCCACCTCGACTTTTCGAGGTGGGCTTTTTTTATGCTTTCGTTATGTGGATTGCTTGTGCTTACTTCGCGGGCAGGACAATGACCTGTCCCTCGTAAATGGTGTTGGCGTTCACAAGACGGTCGGCGTTGCGCTCGAAGTTGGCCTTGTAGTTCATCAAACTGGAATTGTTCTGCTTAGTTTGGCAACTCGCTTTCTTCAACGGGAACTGCCTCTAAGTCGGTGTTGCTCCAATAAGAGCTAATATCTGCACTTGTAAAGTATTCAAAATTATCTGTGGAAGATTTCAGATTGCCTGTCTTTACTCCATAGCAGCCATAAATCAGTTCATAACTTGTTCCATCAGAAAGGTTAAATCTGAAACTGGTTATCTCTGCTCCAGCGGTTTCCTCTACTTCTTTGAGTTCCAAGGATAGCCCCTCAAACATATCATACAAGTTCTTTATGGTTTCTTCAGCAACAATGACCTTCTTTTCTGCTGACACAGGTGCTCCAACAAAGTGATACATTTCTATATTTTCAACATCACCTACCTCAAAAGGCAAATCAATATTGACTGTCTTGTTGTTACACCCACCCAAGCCAAGCACACAAACCACTGCTAAAACTAATGCTATCAACTTTTTCATACAATCAACCTCCTTTGACAAATTTCGATTTTCCGGTTTCTTTCACCGCTGCCAAATCCATCATATCATGCATTTCCATACAGAGCAATAAAAAAGATGGACCGCAGAAAATCCGTGATGGAATTTTCAGAGCATTGGCAGGACTTGTTGAGATTTTCTTTGAATAATTTTGCTCTCACGGTTCGCGGGTCTGACAGGCCACCGGCCTGTCATTCAACACCGCGGACCCCCCAGGGGGAAGGCTAACGGGGGTCATATGCGCTCGTAGGCGCGGCGGGGGGTGCCGTCGGCGACGTGGATGGTGCCGGTGTACGCGAAGCCGGCGCGTTCCAGGCAGCGGCGCATGGGGTGGTTATCCTCGTGGGTGTCCGCCCGCAGATGGGGACACCGCGTCCACGCCCAGGCCACGGCCTCGGCCAGCACGCCGGTATGGGTACCGTCGCTGCCCAGGCGGTGGAGGGTGCCGTATGGCGTCTCGTCATCCAGCCACGCGCCGTCGATGACCTGATAGGTGGGGTCGTCGCCGATGATGAAGGCAAACACGGCGTACACGCCGCCCGCGTCCTCCATGACGAACAGCCGGCCGGCGGCCACGTCCGACCGGAGCAGGGCCTCGGAGGGGTAGCCGTTGACCCACTGGACGGTGTTGCCGCTGCGGCGCATGAACTGCCGGGCGCTGTGGTAGATCGTCAGGGCGCGGGGAATGTCGAAGCTTGTCGCAGGTCGGATCATATCAGTTTTTCAGACTTTGCAGCGGGGCGGGGATACGGCCGCCGCGGGCGATGAAGTCGGCGCTGGAGGCCTCGTGGACGGGCATCAGGGGCGCGCTGCCCAGCAGGCCGCCCATCTCCACGGTGTCGCCCACGTCCGCGCCCTCCACGGGGATGATGCGGACGGCGGTGGTCTTGCTGTTGACCATGCCCACGGCGGCCTCGTCCGCGATGATGGCGGAGATCGTCTCCGCCGTGGTGCTGCCGGGCACGGCGATCATGTCCAGACCCACAGAGCACACGCAGGTCATGGCCTCCAGCTTGTCGATGGTCAGGGTGCCGTCCAGGGCCGCGGCGATCATGCCCTCGTCCTCGGAGACGGGGATAAAGGCGCCGGACAGGCCGCCCACATGGCCGGAGGCCATCACGCCGCCCTTTTTAACCGCGTCGTTCAAAAGGGCCAGAGCCGCGGTGGTGCCGTGGCCGCCGCATTTTTCAAGGCCCATGATCTCCAGAATTTCTGCCACGCTGTCCCCAATAGTGGGTGTGGGCGCCAGGGACAGGTCAACCACGCCAAAGGGAACAGCAAGCCGCCGGGAGGCCTCCTGGGCTACAAGCTGGCCCATACGGGTTATCTTGAAGGCGGTTTTTTTAATCGTCTCCGCCACGGTGTCAAAGCTCTTGCCCCGGCAGTCTTTCAGCGCGTGGGCCACAACGCCCGGGCCGGACACGCCCACATTGATGACACATTCCGGCTCGCCGACCCCGTGAAAGGCGCCGGCCATAAAGGGATTGTCCTCCACGGCGTTGGCGAATACCACAAGCTTCGCGCAGCCCATGGGGTCAATGTTCGCTGTCCGGCGGATAATGCGGCCCATAAGGGCCACTGCGTCCATATTGATACCCGCTCTGGTTGAGGCCACGTTTACACTGGAACAAACAAGCTCCGTCTGGGTGAGCGCCTGGGGGATGGAGCGGATAAGGCGCAGGTCGCTGTCGGTAAAGCCTTTGTGGCAGAGGGCAGAGAAACCGCCAATGAAATTCACGCCCACCGCTTTCGCGGCTTTGTCCAGCGTCAGGGCGATGGGAGAGTAGTCCTCCGCCGTGCAGCTGGCGGCCACAAGGGAGATGGGACTCACAGAGACGCGCTTGTTGACGATAGGGATGCCGAACTCCCGCTCAATGGCGCAGCCGGTTTCTACCAGCTTTTCCGCCCGGCGGCAGATTTTCTCGTATATCCGCTCGCAGCAGACATTGATATCTCTGTCGGCGCAGTCGAGAAGGCTGATGCCCATGGTCACGGTGCGCACGTCCAGATGCTGCTGGTCTATCATGTCTATGGTCTGCAGTATTTCGCTGCTGTTTATAAGATAGCTCATAGTCAATGCCTCAAATTCTGTGCATGGCCTCGAAGATATCCTGCCGCTGGACATGGATATCAAGGCAGCGCTCCGCACCCTTTTCCTGGAGGAAACGGGAGAGCTGATCAAAAGGCGTGGTGCAGTCGGCCAGGTCAACCAGCATGATCATGGCAAAATATTCCTGCATAAGGGTCTGGCTGATGTCCAGTATGTTTATCTCCTTCTGGGCCAGCAGCGCCGTCACATAGGCGGTGATGCCCTTGGAGTCCTTGGCGAAAACGCTGACGATTGCTTTCATTGTCTGTCCTCCGTATGTAAATATAGAAACATTATACGCGAAAAGCGGCAAATTTCAAGAGCGGCGCGGAATATGTTGCGAAAACGGCCATGGCGTATTATAATTAATATACAATTTTTATCGGCTTTGCCGGCGCCGTTTTTGTAACGGCGGCTTGGCAGAAGGAGCAAAAAGCATGAACAAACAGGAACTTATGGAGCTGCTGAAAAGTGTGGCCTCGGGGGATACTCTTGTCGAGGATGCGGCGCTGAAGCTTAAAATGCAGCCCTTTGTAGAGATAGGCGACTATGCCAAGGTGGATTTTCACCGGGGCATCCGTCAGGGGGTGCCTGAGGTCATATACGGCGCGGGCAAGACAAAGGAGCATATTCTGGACATTTCCCGGGCGATGCTCTCCAACGGGCAGAAAAGCGTACTCATAACCCGTCTCTGTCCGGAGGCGGCGGCGTTTATAAAAAAAGAGCTTCCTCTGGACTATAATGAGCTCTCTAAAACCGGTGTGATCGGCCCGCTGCCGGAGCCGGATGGTAAGGGGACGGTAGTGGTGGCTACCGGTGGCACCAGCGACATTCCCGTGGCAGAAGAGGCGGCGGTGACGGCTGAGGTGCTGGGAAATTCTGTTACCCGGCTTTACGATGTGGGTGTGTCCGGAATCCACAGGCTTTTATCACACATGGAGGATATAATGAGCGCCCGGGTCATTGTGGCTGTAGCCGGAATGGAAGGGGCGCTGCCCTCGGTTATCGGCGGCCTCGCGGACTGCCCTGTGATAGCCGTCCCTACCAGCGTGGGTTACGGCGCGTCTCTTGGCGGCGTGGCGGCGCTGCTGTCCATGCTCAACTCCTGTGCCAGCGGCGTATCGGTGGTAAATATAGACAATGGCTTTGGCGCGGGCTATATGGCCAGTATGATAAACCATTTGGAGTAAATACATGACGCTTTCTGATTTTTTTGCCGCCCACCCCAAGGCCGCCCTGGCTTATTCCGGGGGGACGGACTCGGCTTATCTTCTCTATGCGGCCCTTAAGGCCGGGGCGGATATACGCCCCTATTATATCTGCTCTCAGTTTCAGCCGGATTTTGAACGGCAGGACGCGCTCCGCCTTGGGGCGGAGCTGGGTGCGGAGCCGGTCGTAATCGAGCTGGATGTGTTATCATGTCCGGGCATTGCCGAGAATCCGCCGGAACGCTGCTACCTCTGCAAAAAGCGGATAATGGGCGCCATTAAAAATGCTGCGGCCTGTGATGGCTATGAGATTCTTCTTGACGGCACAAACGCCAGCGACGCGGCTGAGGACCGCCCCGGAATGCGAGTGCTGTCGGAAGAGGGCGTTCTCTCCCCCCTGCGTCTCTGCGGCCTCACTAAGCCCGAGATTCGCGCCCTTTCCCATGGGGCCGGGCTTTTTACCGCCTATAAGCCCGCCTATGCCTGCCTCGCCACAAGAATTCCCGCTGGGGAAGTAATTACCCGGGAAAAGCTCCGGCGCATAGAAAAAAGCGAAGATATCCTGGCCCGGATGGGCTTTTCGGATTTCCGCGCCCGGCTTCGGGGCGGCCGCGCCCTGCTGCAGTTTACGGGGGAGGATCTGCCCCGGGCGGAGCGGGAGCTGCCCGAACTGAAAAAAGCCCTTGCGGCGTATTTTGACGAAATTTCCATAGACCCCATTGAGAGGAGAAAAAGCCTTTGAAAACCCTGTATTTTGACTGCTCCATGGGCGCCGCCGGGGATATGCTCACCGCGGCCCTGCTGGAGCTGCACCCGGAGCCGGAGCGCTTTTTGGACAAAATAAACGCGGCCCTGGGCGGCCGCGCCCTGATAAGTGCGGAGCGCGCCGAAAAATGCGGCGTATTTTGCACCCGTGTCTCCGTGCGCATAAACGGCGACGAGGAGGGCGAAGAACTTCATCATCATCATGGACATACGAGCCTGGCTGAGCTTGAGGCCTGTATCGATGGGATGTCTCTGCCGGAAAAGGTCCGGCAGGACGGCAGGCGGGTGTTTGCCCTTATTGCCGGAGCCGAGAGCCGGGTGCATGGCGCGCCGGTAGAGAATATCCACCTGCATGAGGTGGGCTCCCTGGACGCCCTGGCGGACGTGATGGCCGTGTGCCTGCTGCTCCATGAGCTGGCGCCGGAGAAAATCCTGGCTTCCCCGGTGCGGGTGGGCGGCGGGATGGTAAGATGCGCGCATGGGCTTCTGCCCGTCCCCGCCCCGGCCACGGAGCTGCTTCTTCGGGATGTGCCCATCTATGCCGGGAATATCATGGCCGAGCTCTGTACCCCCACCGGGGCGGCCCTGCTCAAATATTTTGCGGAAGATTTTGTGCCGCTGCCTCTGATGCGCCTTGAAAACTGCGGCCGGGGCGCGGGAAAGAAGGACTTTGAGGCTGCCAATATCCTCCGGGCGCTGCTGGGGGAGACAGAGGAAAAGCCTGCGGACCTGCTGGAGCTGAGCTGTAATCTGGACGATATGAGCCCCGAGGAAATGGGCTTTGCCATGGAGGAGCTTTTTGCCCTTGGTGCACTTGACGTGTATTTTACGCCCATCGGCATGAAGAAAAGCCGCCCGGGAATCATGCTCTCCTGCCTGTGCCGCCCGGAAATGCGGGAGGAAGCACTGCGCTGCATCTTTAAAAACACAAGTACGCTGGGGGTTCGGGAGTATGCCTGCCAAAGAGCTGCGCTTCGGCGCAGCTTCCGCTGTGTTGAAACGGAGCATGGGTCTCTGCGCCTCAAAACCGCCGAGGGCTATGGCATTTGCCGGGAAAAGCCCGAATATGACGACTTGGCCCGCATAGCCCGGGCAGCCGGCATATCCCTTCGCGAAGCCGCGAAATATGCGCAGGCCTCCAGTACGCCTGCGGACTGATCTTCGGCCCATGCCTTTGGGGGGACATGCTGACTGTGCCGCGGCGTCTAATATTCATCGGGCGTTTTGGTCTCCCGGCAGAGGAGGCCTTTGCGCCGGGCCTTGTGCACAGACGAAAAATCCCATCGCCTTTTGGGGCGATGGGATTTTAAATTTGCCGGAATGTAAAAAAGTGTACGTTGACGGTATCGAAAAAGGAAAATTCCGGCTTTTGGGCTTTACGGAAGCTCTTTCAAGAACCTTCCGAGAGCGTCCTGCCAGGAGGGAAGGGGCGTGAAGCCCATCCGGGAAAGCTTGCTTATGTCCAGGCGGCTGTTCATGGGACGCCGGGCCTTGGTGCAGCCATAGACCTCGGAGCTGACCGGAAAAAGCCGCGCCGGAAGGCCCGCCTGCCGGTAAATCTCCCGGGCGAAGTCGTACCAGCTGATATAGCCGCCGCTGTTGGAAGCGTGGTATACCCCATAGAATTCAGATTCGATCATTTCGCCGATGAGACTGGCCAGATCAAGAGAATAGGTTGGAGTACCGGTCTGGTCGTTTACCACATAGGCTTTGCCGTTTTTCCGGCCTGCATCCAGGATCGCTTTTACAAAATTGTTGCCGTTCATGCCGTAAAGCCAGGAGGTTCGGACGATGAAATACTTTCCGAGAAAACGTTTCACTGCCGCTTCGCCCTCAAGCTTGGTTTTGCCATAGACATTCAGAGGGGCAAAGCATTGCGCTTCCGGCTCATAGGGCCGATCACCGCTGCCGGAGAATACATAATCCGTGCTTATATACAGCATCTTGCAGTCAAGCTCCCGGCAGACCCGGGCAACATTTTCCGTGCCCTGCACATTGACGGCACGGACCCGGGAGAGATTTTTTGGTTCCTCCGCCGCGTCGACATTTGTCCAGGCAGCGCAATGTACCACGGCATCCGGCCCAAATTCTGCCAGGACCGCCTTCACTGCGGCCGCGTCGCTTATATTCAACTGGATATAACGCATGGAGGCCACTTCGTCTTCCAGGCCCCGGTAACCCACGGAGCTGCCGCTGCCTGCGCAGTCATGGCCGCTCCGGGACAATATCCTCATAACGTCGTGGCCAAGCTGGCCATTGACGCCTGTAACAAATACCTTCAGCTCTTCATCCCCGTTCTGTCCGGCCTGAGCCCGTTGGAGCCCGGCTTCAAAGTATAATTCCGGCCTCGGAAAGGCGCGGGTGTTTTTTGTCTTTCTCGCTGAGGATCAGCCTGCCTGCGTCAGGCCAGGCGATAGCAAGCGCGGGGTCGCTGTATATGATGCCGCCCTCATCCTCAGGGTGGTAAAATTCATCGCAGAGGTAGGCAAACTCCGCCTGTTCGCTTGTGACCAGAAAGCCGTGGGCAAAGCCACGGGGGATAAGAAACTGGCGCCGGTTTTCTGCCGAAAGATACAGGCCAAACCAGCGGCCGAAGCTTTCGCTGCCGGGGCGCAGGTCAAGGGCCACGTCGTACACCTGGCCGGACAGCACCCGTACGAGCTTGGCCTGAGGAAAACGCCGCTGAAAATGCAGGCCCCGGAGCACGCCCTTTACAGAGCGCGACTGGTTCTCCTGCACAAAGCGGTATTCAAGCCCCGCGGCGCTGAAAGCGGCCTGGTTGTAGGTCTCCATCAAATAGCCGCGCTCATCGCCAAAAACCTGTGCTTCCACTATATAAAGGCCATCTATGCCGGTTTCGGTAAAGCTGAAATTACCCATTTTATCCCTTCCTTAACGTGACGCGGCCGCCGGTGATTCCGCAGGGCCATAAAAATCCAGCAGAAGGGAGGCAAATTTGTCGTGCACGCCGTGCTTTGCGGGGGCCTGGACGATATTCATGCCGGGATTATGGTTGCCCTCGATAAGCTCCAGCCTGCCGCCGGGAAGCACAGCCACGTCCCAGCCAACAACACGCAGGCAGGGAAGCGTGGAGGCCGCCTCGCGGCAGAGAGCCACGATCTCCTTCCAATAAGGAATCTGCTGCCCCATGAAGCGGACTCCGGTCATGGGATGGACCTTATAATAGTTGCCGCACTCGTCCAGCCCGTCGGTTATGATTCTGCCGCTGGATGGGTCCACCTCGCAGAAAATCCCGCCGCCATGGGCATTGTCTACATGCAGGCCCTTGTTTCCAACGCGAAGTCCCGCGCCGAATACCTCAAACCGGTCTTTGTTTACAAAGCTTATGAGGCGAATGGTATTGAGGGAGGGCGGGTGATACTTTGCCAGCTCCGGGGCTGATTCCAAAAACTCCTCGGCCAGATATTTTTTTGCCGCAAGCGACTCGAAAAGTTCCTCTGGATCTGTCACATCGCCGTAATCGAGCTTTTTGAAGCCTATGCCCCAGCTTGATAGGGCAGGCTTGAGGGCGATGGAGCCGTGACGGCGCAGAAAGTCCATAAATTCCTGAGGATTGGACTCGGGAAGGTAGAGCCAGTCCCGGCGGATAAAGCGGGAAAAGGTCCTCAGAAAGCATACTTTGTCCTTCAGATACGGCTCGGACTCGGCGTTGTAGGGGCGCATAAGGAGGGTGGCCTCGGTGTCGGTAAGGAACTTCTTCTGCTCCTCAAGGGGCAGATTATAAAAGGCGAAGATCATATATTCCGACATGGACACGCGCTTTTCCGGGTTGCTGCGCCGGACTTTCAGGTAATCGTAAAACAGCTTTCTGCCATTCCAGCCCTCCGGAAAGCTGTAAACGCCTTTCACATAGCCGCGGAACCGCTTCCGCAGCACCGGATATGCCCGGATGCTTTTGTAGACAACATTTTCTGTAAGAATACTCATGCTCACTCACCCAAACACGACAAAATAATCGGGTATTTTCCAACCCCGTCAAACTGAATAATATTTCCGCCCGGCCAACTGTAATTCCCCTCAATCAGCTCCGGGCCCTCCGGGCCGACGGCCACGTCCCAGCCCACATAGCCGAGACTTGGCACAAGCTCCATGCCTCGGAGAACAGAGGCGCTGACCTGTGCCCAGCAGGGGAGCTGAAAGCCCGGCATATAAAGCTCCGTGCCGGGATGACGGCCATATTCCGTCAGATCCCGGTTGTTGCGGCCGGGGCCGGAGACACGGCCGCTGTCAAGGTCCACCGGGTAGGCGATGCCCCCGGCATGAAAATTATCGGAAATCTGCTCTCCCACGCCGCATTTGAGGCAGGCGCCGATGAGACGCACGGCCCCGTCCTTTCTCCGGGCGGCGTTGATGCGCACGGAGTTAAGGCAGGCAGGGTTGATCCGATCCAGCTCCGGGTGCTGGCGGATCGGTTCCTCCAGCAGCAGGCGTTTTTCGGCGCAGGCATGAAAAAAGGCTTCCCGGTCCCAAACATCAGCGGAGCGGCGCTTTTCTATGCCGCGGCCCATGGTGCCGGCGTCCGGCTTGAGGATAAAAGCCGGGTGCCTGTCCAGAAATGCGTCAAAGGCGGTGAAATCCGCCTCGGCGGCAAAGACAAAGTCCCGCTTCACAAGCCCGGCAAAGTGCCGGTCAAAAAGGGACTTGCGGCCCAGAATCTGCTTTTCATCGGCCCGAGCCCCAAGATTCAGGGCCCTGTCCACGGCCTTTGAACGGCCTGAGGTGAGGTACTCCCGGCGCTGAGCCTCGCTCAGCTCAAAAAAGCGCAGGACAAAATAGTTCTCAGGCGAGGCACCGTGACGGACGCTGCATGAGAGCGCGTCCAAAAAATATTTAACAATGCTGCCTCCGCGTAGAGCGGAGAGACGGCGGCACATGGCATAGGTCTTTTGAACGGCTGTCCATCGAGACATTTCAATCAGCCTTCCGCGTCAGCAAGAATTTTTCTGATATTCTCCCGGCCCAGGGCCTCTAAGCTCCGCCCGCCCGCACGGAGCCCAAAGCCCAGCGCTGCAGAGGCCAGTTCAATAAGAGCGCTTGCCACGGGGGTGGGGATGTCCAGGCTATGGCCAAGGGATTCCAGCATCACAAGCCCCTGGGAAACGTCCTCTGTAATATACCGGGAACGGACGGTGCTTGGACCTTTGGCCCGGGAGGGCATGGCGGCGTAGTCAAAGAAAATGGCTTTGGCGTCCCGCCCGTCATCCAGGCTGTTTCTGAACTTACAGGCCTCGACGTAGGGCAGCGCTTCATAGCCCAAGGCGGACAGGATCCGCATTTTCTCACCGTCAAGAGCTTCCAGAATGCTCCATACAGAGGGGGTAAACACCTCGTGGTACATGCAGTAGTCCCCATTTGTGGCCTCAATTCTGGGGATGCTCATCACGGCGCCGACGGTATGGACGATCATGTTGGGATTATGGAGCGCGGCTTCCACCACGCTTTTCAGGTAAACAAAGGGGGTGCCCAAAGCGTCCAGTTTCCGGCGGGCCAGGGCGGCTTTGGCGGCGGGGTACACGCCGATGGGGTTTCTCACGTTGCGAAAGCCCACATGGAAGCGGCCAGGCGCCGATATGCGCCCGTCAATGAAATTGCTCTCGGACTCGGCGATGATAAACTCCGGCTTATCGCACAGGCCCAGCACATAGGCTGTGGAGAGGTAGCCGGGGTTAATGAGCAGAATCTGCCCCGGAGAGAGCAGGGGAACAAGGCGGCGGAGCAGCGCAAGGTGAAAGCCCGTCTGCAGGCAGACCAGCACGACATCCTGCCCGCAAACAGCATTCAAATCCCGGGAGATGTGGGCGATGCGGCAGAGGCTTTCGCTGCCGAATTCGTCCATCACCATGCGGCCGCCATTTTCCAAAAGAAAATTGAAATTATCGTCATGCATCGAATGGGAGGTCTTGATGAGGGTGACTTCGTGGCCCCGGAGGGAATAGTCCGCCGCCAGGGCGCAGCCGCTGTTACCGGCTCCAAGAACTGCAATTTTCACAGAAACAACTCCTAAATTTCAAGCATTTTGCCAAACATCAGATCGGTCTCGGGCAGGCGCTTGTTATCCAGCGCTGCGGCGGGGGTAAAGGTCATCTCGCCAAAGCGGACCTGGCTGCCGCTGAGATACAGATCGACACGCACAAAGGGGAAGCCGGCGCTGAGAGCGTCGGCCACGCGGAAAGCCTCGTCTATTCCGGCGGGCCGGGGGCGGGAAAAATCCGCCGGGGCTTCTTTTGAGTCCCGGTTTATGCGCAGCAGATTAAAATTCCGGTCGAAGAAGTAAAATTTCGGCCAGCCATCTCTGCGGCCCTCGCATACCATGACGCAGTATGCGCTGCCGTTGAAGCAGTAAAATTTATAGTCCTCCGGGGGGTTTCCGTCTTTATCGCCGATATATTCCTCAACAATGAGCTTTTTTTCCACATTTCGGTATTGAAGCTCGGAATAATAGGCCCAAAAAGGTTCGCGGCCCCATTTTTCGAGCTGTTTTACGGCTTTTGGAATATCCAATCCGTTTTTTTCAGAGCAGATAAGGTTGTAGCCGCAGCCAAAATTCCACTTTATAGCGAAACTATCCGGCAGGGATGTCCAGTCAATAGCCCGGGGAGATTCATACACCGCGATAAGCCGGTTGAGGGTCTCACCGCAGCCGCGCCCGGAGACAAAGTCCCGCACCAGATACTTGTCCGCGCAGCGGCGGACAAGCGCATCCTCCCCATAGCGCGCAAGCTTGAGCTTGAGGAGTTTCTCGTTGAGCGTCTGTGGATTGTCCAAATCAGGGAAACGGCCGAATTTTCTGTAAAACAGAAGGCAGGTATTGAGCCGGGGAGAAACGTAGGACAGCCCGGTGAAAAAGGCCCGGGCAAGGCCGCCGGTTTTTTTCTTCTTCATGTTTCAGGCCCTCCCAAACAGCCTCTCAGCTATCCATGACCGCAGCGTAGCTGGGCGGAAAGGCAAGCTCAGGCTGAGGCATAGGCTCAGGCTGAGGCATAGGCGCAGACTGGGGCTCGGCGGACAGCATAAGGGCCTCCGCCGCCTCAAGAGACTGGTACAGACATTTTATCACAAATTTGGAGCGCCGGAGTATGGAAATATATTCCAGGCGGGTAGCGGTATACTGGTAGTGCTGCACCTGAATGGAGGGCTCATATATGCTGACGCAGCCCTCGCGGCGGCAGAGCCATTCCAGGATCTCCATCTCAAAATACATAAAGGTCTTGGCGTAAAATGGCTCCGGGTGCCGCTCTATGTAACGCCGGGAAAAGATAACGCAGGCCCCGTGGAGAACGGCGCCCTCGGCGGGAGAGGCGGAGTCTATATTCTGCTTTGCCCGGCTGCGGCGCTGAAAATAGCGCCAGACGGCGGGACTGTTCTTCTGGCCGCTGCTGAGCAGGAGAAGAATGGGATTTGAGGAGCGGCGAACATAGGCCATCTTGCGGCGGACGGCGTCCAGATCATAGCCGCTCATTCGCTTGGGGCTCTGGTGAATGCCGGAAAAAACGGAGACGATGTCCGGCCCCAGGAGATCAAAGGGGCGGCGATCATATATCTCCTGAATGCGAAGGGAAAAATCTTCCTGAAAGATTTCCACGTCATCATTTAAAACTACCGTGAAATCCGGGGAGAAATGCTCCCAGGCCCAGCGCACGCCGAAATTGTTTCCCCGGGCAAAACCGGAGTTTTCCGGGTTCATGAGGATAGTAATGCCCTCTTCTCCGGCATATTTCATCTGAAGCTGCCGCCCCGTATCGTCAGGGGAGGCATTGTCAACAATGACGATCTTGTTGTCGCCTTTGAGTGCCTTGATGCTCTCAACGCATTTTATGGTGCTGTCGATGGCACGGTAATGAAGAATAACAAAAGCGGTCATATCTGTTCTTCCTTCTTTTTCTTTGAGAAACGTGATAATACGGCGTCGGAAAAGTAATAAGCCAGGTCGTACCACTTATGGCTGAGCTTGAAGCATTTAAGGAAATGCCCGGCTGCAAGGACGGGGTCCACCCGGTGAAGCCTGCGCCCCATGCGGCGGTTCATCATGGCGTCGCTCTCCGGATTCGCCTCATAGAGCGCGGCGTGTTTTTCATACAGATGGACCAGAGCGGGGTAAGATTTCACGGCAAAAGATATGCTGTCCGTACCTACCTCGGAGTCCGCCAGGGCAAGAGGAAGATAGCAGAGCCGGAAAGCCGCGGCGGCCCGGATAGAAAAGTCCCAGTCCTGATAGCGGCGGAAGCTCTCGTCAAAGCCCAGTTCTTCCCAGACATAACGGCGCATGAGCATCGTCTGGGTGCTGGCCCGGTTCTCCGCCAGAAACTGCTCCAGAGCCCTTCCCGGGTCAAAACCATGGACAGGGTAATAAAAGCGGCTGCCGTCGGCGGAGATGCGGTTCATGCCGCAAAAGCACATGTCCGCGCCGCTTTCCAAAAGGCAGGCAAGCTGCTTTTCCAGTTTTTCCGGGTGCCAGGTGTCGTCGCTGTCCTGAAAGGCCAGAAATTGGCCGCTGGCGCGGCGGGCGCCGTAATTGCGGGCATAGCAGGCTCCCCTGTTCTCCTCATAGCGCAGATAGCGGAGGCGGGGGTCGGAAATGCGCTGAAAAAGCGCCGGGGTCCCGTCGGTAGAGGCGTCGTCCACAACGATGACTTCAATGTTCTTATAGCTCTGGCCCAGGACGCTCTCAATGCAGGCAGGCAGTTTGTCTTTTCTGTTATAGCTTGGGATCACTACGGAAATAAGCGCCTGTTGGTCCATTTCAGTTCTCTCCCGCCTTTATAAATTCCCGAGGGAAGCAGGCAAGCATGAGCTTTTTTTTCTCATCCGCCATTTCCCGGGTGATGGAATAGGAAGCCTCAATCTCGGCAAGGGAAGGCGCAGGAGCGGTCCTGAGGTCCCGGAGAACATGGGGGAGGGAGTAGGCGGAATAATAGTCGTCAAACTTATAGCCGTCGCCCAGGGGGCGGTCGGAAAAGACTGCGTGCATATTGGGGATATGAAAGCTGTCTGCCACGATAAGCCCGTGCAGGCTGCTCGAGAGCAGGGTGCGGCATCGGGCAATCTGTTTGATCACAAAAATAGGATCGTCCTTCACATTTATAAGGACGGAGTTTTCATAGCGTCCGGCAAGCTCCGCGACGGCGGGATCCTGCAGGTCGCAGAGGTGGGGGACGATGCCAATATCATATTTTTTTTCGGGAACCTCGTCCAGAAGCCGGTCAGCCAGAATGCCCGCGTCGCCCGTGGGGATTGCCAGCCGGCGGCCGGTCATGCGCTCCACGTTTTTTCTGGTCATTTCGCCGCGGACAGCCAGAAACTCCATGTCTTTCTTGAAAAAGCGGCTCTCACAGTCGGCATGGTTTATAAAGCCGGTGCCCCAGACATAGATATGCGGCCGCACAAAACGGCCGTTTATGGCCTGGCGAAGCTTCATGGGCAGACTGCCGTGATAGGTGTACTGGCCGAGACAACTGCCAATGGCACACATCTCACCGGTCAGAAAGGAGTGCCGCTCAACGCCGATGCCGAAGCAGCGCTCAATAATAAGCTTGTTCAGAAGGTCGCCCATGTTGGCGAGTTTTGCATAATGAAGCCGTAAAGTGTCCCCCATTGGAAACCTCCGAAAAATTTCTCAGCCCATAGCCCGCAAATAGGGCAGGGCGTACATCAAGGTAAAGAAAAGACCCACAAAAAGCCCAAAGACCAGGTACAGAAGCCAGAGCCTGTGGTCGCCCCGGCATTTTTCCCCGTCCAGGGCGGAGGCGGGAGCGTCAAAAAGCTTTTCCCGGCACAGCGCTTCCTCCCGGGAGACCGGGCGAAGGGCCGAGCCGGCCAGCGCGCCGACGATACTCAGTACAATGCCGATAAAAAAGGAGTCCAGATACACCGGCGGGGAGAGCGAAAAGACGGAGCAGACGATCTTTGAACCCACGCAGCCGAGAAAACCCAGCAGCATGCTGAGAAAAGCACCGGTTTTGCTGAGTTTTCCGCTCCATACGCTGCCAAAAGCGGATATGGCCCAGGAACTGGCGATTACGGTGCCGCCCAGATACATGATGACAAAAATCTGGGGCGGGTTTGTGTAGGCCAGAGCCATGATCACAAGGCTCACAAAGAGCATGGTCAGCCGGGAGATGCGGAGCTTATGCCTGTCGTCGGTAAAATTGTCGGGCAGAAGGTCGTTCACGACGGAAAAGCCTATGAGGGACAGAAAGGTGGAAGCGGAGGAAATGCCTGCTGCCGATATACCCGCCAGCATGACGATGCCAATAATGGGGGGCAGGACATTCATGGCGGCCCAGATCAGGGCGCTGCTGCCTGCAAGGTCAGGATTGATGTTGCGGATAAAGGCCGCCGTAAAGTACAGAGAGATGGTGACGGCCATAACGCCCATGGAAGACCAGACGGAGGAGCGCATTACCACATGCTCGTCCCTGGCCATAAGATAGCGGCTGGTCTGCCAGGGGCTGACGGATACGACCAGCGCCCAGACAACGCCATAGGTCACGGCCCACAGGAGATTACTCAGCCCGTCCGGGTACAGATAACCGGAATAACCGGCCCAGGAGATAACGCCGGGCAGCTTTTGGTCCAGTGCCAGCGCCGCGATGCCCGGGAACCAGCCCCCGGCCGCGCTGACAATAAAGGGGATGGCGATAAGGGCAGCGGCCAGAAAAATGAGGAACATAATGGTGTCCGTCAAGAGTACGCCGGGGGAGCCGGAATAAATGGTAAAGGCTGCAAAAGAAACGCAGACGATAACCGTGCTGGAGGAATAATTGAGGCTGGTGACACTGCTTATAAGCGTAGCCACGCCCTGAATGGCTGAAAGAAGATATGCGCTGACGGAGACAACCATGATAAGCGCCGAGAGCTTTCTAAGCCCCGGGGACTGAAAACGACAGCCAAAGTATTCCGGAATGGTGTTGGCCTCGCTGCGGCGGATATAGCGGCCGAAGAAGCCCGCGCCGTAGATATAGCCGGTGGCCTGGATGACGCCCACAATGACGATGCCCATGAAAAAGCCGGAGTAGACCTCGCCGGTATCACCGAGAAAAGCGCCGGTGGACAGGAAAGAGGCGATAAGGGACCCCACTACAAGAAGCAGAGAGGCGTTGCGCCCGGCCACATAGTAATCATTGGTTCCCTTGACCCGGCGGCCCACGAAAATGCCCACGGAAAAAAAGGCGGCAATAAAAAACAGGATGCCGATAAGGTAGATATTCATTTTTTTCCGCCCTTTCCCCTACCGGAGGTAAGACGGCGGTAAATCAGGGCCGTAAAGCAGATCCAGACCCCAAAAAGCACGGAGAGAAGCAGTTCCATAAAAACACCCTGTCCTTGGCTGATTTTATATATAGGCCGGAGCGGGGCAATGGTTTCAGTCCAGCCGGAGCACTACTTTTTCAAATCGTTCGTCAAGCGTGAAGGGGACGCCCTTCATTCCCTCGTCAAAGAGGGGCTGATAGCCAAAATTACCGGTTATCCAGCCGTAGCCCCGGTACTGGGCGGTGTTGAAGCCGGGAATGGTGTTGGCCTCGATTATAAGGGGGCCGGTGGGCGTGATGGCCACGTCCCAGCCGATGTTGGAGATTTTGGATGCCAGAGGAACCGCCCGGCGCATCATTGCGATGGTTTCCTCCCAGAAAGGGAGCTGAAGCCCCTTGAAAGGCACGCCGGTTATGGGGTGCGCCGCGTATTCAACAAGCTCGTTCTGGTCTACTGCGTCGGATATAACAAGGCCCGTCCTGATATCGGCCATGGCGGTGAGGGCATCCTGACAGCCGTTGGAGATGGCTTTGGAGATGGCCACCGTGAGCACGGGGGCAAAAAGATAGGAGCCGGCGGGGGAGGAGAGGGAATAAAAGCGGACGATGCTGACTGCGCCCGGATTCAGGGCAGCCAGAGCCTCATGCTGGATGATATATTCCTCCGCAATGCCGTTTTTCACCTGGCGGACATAGTCCATGGCAGCCTGGATCTCTCCGTCGGTAGTGACCGGGAAAACTCTGACGCCCTTGCCCTGACCTTTGCAGCCGGGTTTAATGACCACCTTTCCCAGCTCGCCTCCCAGCTCTTTGAGCACGGCGGGGCTGACGTCCTCCATCCTTACGCACTTTCTGCCGTAAAACTCGGAAAAAACCTTGGAAAAGATATATTTGTTCATGAGAATGCTGATGTAGCGCCGGTCGGTAAAGGTTTTGCGGAACTGCGCCCGGGTCCACAGGGTGGAGACGGAACGCTTCTGCTCTTCGGAGAGCTTATAATAGCCGGTCCACTCATACTCGTTCAGAGAGATGTGGTTTATGCGCTTGGCGCGTATGATATCCCGGAAAATCACCCGGGAATCCAAACCGGTTTTCTCGGAAAGCTGCTTTGAAAAGGCGGAAATGTGCTTTCTTGCCGGGATAATTCCGATCATCTTCATTATACACCCTCAATTACATTTTGGAAATCAAATTCTCCAGTTCCTGCCGGCGGCCGGTTCTGGTGACAAGCTGCATGCCGCCCATCTGGGCCGTACAGTTGGCCTCCACCATGCACCAGCCTCGGTCCTTTGTGAAAGCCAGGTCCCAGCCGCAGTAATGGTTGCCGGGGACCATAAGGGCGGCCTCTTTGACCATGGCTACCGCCTCGTCCCAGCGGGGGATCTGAAAGCCCTTGAAGCGCACGCCGGTATCCGGGTGCAGCTCGTAGTGCCGGCCCTTTTTGTCGGCGCCGTCTGTAAAGATACGGCCGGTATCCGGGTCTATCAGCGCACTGATGCCGCCGGCGGAAAAATTGTCAATGATGCTGCCGCCCATTCCGATGCGGACAGTGGGGTTGAAGAGCCTGACTTCGGCCCCGCCGTCCTCTCCCTTGATAACGGCGGTGGGGATGCGCAGGGTGTTCACAGACTGAGGGTGCAGTGCTGCCATGCCATCGCCCTGAACAATAAGCTCCTCGATGACAACACCGCTCTCGTGGTAGCTCTCATAGGCTTCCTCCAGAGAGGCGTAATTGCAAATGCTGTCCAGATGGACGCCCTTGCCGAAAGCGGCATAGACGGGCTTAACGATGTAATGAGGGTGCCGGAGGGTGAAATCCCGGAGAACCTGAACCGCATCCTCCGTAATTTCATCCCGGCTGCGGATGCAGATGATTTCCCGCTTGAACATGTCCCGGAACTTCTTATAGGTAAGGTATTTATTTTCCAGCATGTTGGTGTTTTTGGGGCTGTTCATGCGGGGGTAGAAGCTCATGCGGATGCCCTCGGTTATGAAAGAGGAGCGGTACTCGCTGTCTCTGCCCTCAAAACCAAAGAGGAAATATTCATTGAAGTAAGAGCCGTATTTAAAAAGGCTGCATATCATGTCACGGCGCAGGGAGCGCACATAGCGCTTGTCAGCCAATTGTTCGGGGCTTCGGAAAGCCTTTATATAGTCGTCTATTTTATCTTTCTTGCGCTGATAATAGCTGGCCTTGCGGTACCAGGTTTTAAAACGGTTCCTTCTGTAAAACCGGCGTCTGATGCTGCGGAACAAATTAGAATACCCCATTTCTTTGACATGAGCGTCCAAGGCGGCTTTTTCCGACGCGGCTACTGCCGCGCCCGAAAAAGCCGCCATGCCACGAAGGCATGGCGGCTCTGTCTCTGCGCTCAGCTTATTTTTTCTTTATGACCTTTTTCTTCTTGGGCTGGTGCATGTTGGTCTTGATGTAGTGGGTCTTGTCCCGCTGCCAGCTCTCCTCATATATGCGCAGGTAGCCGGTCTCCTGGATGAGCCACTGGCCGTCAACCTTGACATACTTGTCGGTGTAGATGGCGGAACCCTGGATCTGAGTGCCGCAGTAGGGATTGCCCTCGGCAAAGATCAGGATATCCTGCAGATACCACTTGCCGTAGGCCACGGTGTCGCTCTCGAGAGTGATTTCGGAGTTGTGGCCCTGGTGAAGGGTGATCTCGGTGGCGGGCATGACTTCCTTGAAATAGTTGGTGACCTCTTTGGGGCCGTGGAAAACCAGCTTGCCGTTGGAGTAGGAGGTGGAAATGTCGGGGGAGAGGGTCGTCTCCAGCGCGTCCCAGTCCTTGGTGTCCAGGGCACGGAAATAACGGCTCTTCAGGGCCTTGATGGCTTCAATGTCTTTGAGCTGCTGGATCTCCTTTTCAAGAGCTTCAAGACGTTCTTCAACAGTCATGATAATACTTCCTTTCCGTTAATGATGCAAGAGGAAAATCAGATCCTGGTGCCGACTTCATAGGCCTGCGCGGTGGCGTCGATGCCCATGCCGGGCTTTTTGGCGTCGCCGATCACATCGAAGGGGATGTTCAGCTCCTCGCACTTGGCGGTGAGCGCCTCAGTAGGACGGGAAACAGCGCCCAGGGCGACGACCAGAGTGTCAAACCTGCGGGTCTTGACGCTGGTCTTTTTAAACTTATCAGTGAACTTATAGGTAATCTCGTGGTCGCCGATCTCAGTGACATTGGACTTGTTGCTGCGCTTGATCTGATCGGGCGTGTACTCCAGATTGAGGAACATGTTGCGGAGCATACCGGTGCCATTGGCAACGCGGACCTTGTCCATGATGCGCACGTTGGTAACGCCGTGCTCGTACAGATACTGGGCGACTTCAATGCCCACGCCGCCGCCGCCGAGAACGATGGTCTCACCGTGAGCGGTGGCTTTGCCGGAGAGAATGTCAAGCGCAGAGACAATGTCGGCCCCGTCAATGCCGGGGATAGCGGGAGCGGTATACTCGGCACCGGTGGCAATGACAACATGGTCGGGCTTCACTTCGGCAATGAGCTCGGGAGTGACGGTGACGCCGGTCTTTATCTCAATGCCCATGCGGGCGCACTGCTTGGCTTCCCACAGAGCGGCCTCGGTGAAAGCGCCCTTCTTGGGGGCCTTGCCGGCGAGAACAAAGGTACCGCCGAGGGCCTCGGAGGCTTCATAGATGGTGGGATTATGGCCGCGGGCCTTCAGGAACTCGGCGGTCATCATGCCGCCTATGCCGCCGCCGATGATCATTACATTCTTGGGTGCGTCGGTCTTGGGCATGCCCTTGTACTCCAGGCAGAGCATAGGGTTGCGGTTGCAGGTGATATGGGTGGACTTGGGGTCGATGACCTTATCATAGCAGCCCTGCGTGCAGGCAATGCACATGCGGATCTCATCCTCACGGCCTTCTCTGGACTTGTTGCACCACTCGGGGTCGGCCAGCTGAGCGCGGCCCACGGCCACCATGTCGCATTTCCCTTCGGCAATCAGCTCATTGGCCAGCTTGGCGGTGTTGATACGGCCGACGCCCGCCACGGGGATTTTGATTCTGGACTTCACATTGGCAATAATGTCCATATTGAAGCCCGGCTCAAGGTTGTAGGGGGGAACTTCATATACGGTGGCGTTGCTGCGGGCGTTGCCGCGGGACAGATCAACGATGTCCACGCCGGCGTCGGCAGCCATATTGATAAAGTTGACGATATCATCCTCGGACATGTTCTTGGGCATCATCTCATCGATGGCGTCAAGACGCATGAAGAGAGGCATATCCTCGGGAATATTCTCGCGGATGGCCTTGATGCACTCCAGAGGGAAACGGCAGCGGTTCTCAAAGCTTCCGCCGTACTCATCGGTGCGGGTGTTCAGGTAGGCGTTGAGGAACTCATGGGGCAGGTAGGTGTGCGCGGCATGGTACTCAACGGTATCAAAGCCGGCTTCGACCGCTCTCTTGGCGGCGGCGCCGAATTCATTTACGATTCTGTGAATATCCTCGACAGAGAGGGTGTCAGGGGTCTCCAGCTTGTTGGTCTTGTCGAAGAATTCCTGGGGAACAAAGCCGCCGTGCCAAAGCTGAACGCCGGCCTTGCCGCCGTTGGCGTGGATCGCCTCGGTCACCTTGCGCAGCTCGGCAATATGCTCGTCCTTGTACAGGCCCAGGTAAAGATAGGCGTGAACCTGAGGGCAGACTGCCACCAGCTCAACAATATTCAGGCCGCAGCCGCCTGCGGCGCGTGCGGCATGGTATGCAACCAGATCATCGCTGACAAAGTCTTTGTTTTTTACCATCTTGGTGTTCATGCCGGGCAGCAGAACACGGTTTTTCAGTTCCAGTCCGCGAAGCTTGATAGGGCTAAACAAGGCATCATAACTCATAGCTATACCATCTTTCTTAAAATAAATTTTATCACGCGGCATCCGCTGGGTGGGAAGGGGCGGAAAGCAGCGTCTTACAGTGCTTCTAATTTGGGAAGATACAGCAGAAAACCTTTGTGACAAAATTCTAACACGGCGGCCAAATTTAAGTCAGCAATAAAATTGCGATATCATTCACCCCAAATGTACAAAAAACGAGGTATTAATATCAAAAACGACGAAGAGCGGAAAATGCCGCGGCGAAGGCCGGGTTTTACCGCGCTGTTATGCTGTTATATTATTATAGTAGCGCTGTCGTTTGCAGGCAGACAAAACGCGGCCCCGCTTTACCTCCCGCAAGCCGTCAGGCCGGGGGGAAAAAAGTGCGGCTCGGGCTCCCGGACGGCACCGGGACACCGGAACTTCCGGCCGGAGATAGTAAAGACAAAAAAAGTGACTGCCGACCAGGCATAAAAAAATAAGTATTTTTGCGGGAATGTTGTTTGTTTATCAAGAAAATTGGGTGACATAAAATTCACATATGAACTATAATTGTAGCAGGTAAAGATTCTACGATGACGGGTTTCTGAGAAAAAAATGTCCGGGCTTCCGGGTGAAGGGTGTTATATGATGCTTTTATCAGACAAGGTCGCAATTTTAACAGGAGTTAATTCCGGAATAGGCCGAAAGGCCGCGGAAATATTCGCCAAAAACGGGGCGAAGGTATTCGGGGCGGATATCCGCACCGACAAAATGGACGAGCTCAGGGCTGTGTTTAAGGCCTGCGGCTCCGAGTTTGAAGGCTGCTGCTGCGATGTGAGAAAGGCGGAGGATGTGAAGGCTGTTTTCAGCCGGGCCGTGGAGCGCTTTGGAAGGATTGATATCGTGGTCAATATTGCGGGCATCTCCTGTGATAAGCCCATCAGCCGCATAAGCGACGAGGACTTCAGCCGCATCATGGATATCAATGTAAGGGGCGTTTTTAATTTCTGCAAGTACGCCGTGCCTTACTTCAAAAAGCAGAAGCACGGAGTGATCATAAATACCTCCTCAATTACGGGAATTTATGGCTCCGGCATGGGCTGCCCCTATCCCGCCAGCAAGGCGGCCATTATGGGCATGACCAAGACCCTGGCCTACGAGCTGGCTCCTTGGAACATCAGGGTAAACTGTGTGGCTCCGGGCGTCGTGAACACCGAAATGGTGGCGGCGCTGGGCGAGAGGGCCAGAAAGACTTTTGAAAGGAGCATTCCCCTCAGGCGCATGGGAGAGCCGGAGGACATCGCGGACGCGATCGTTTTCATGGCCTCGGACATGGCCAGGTACATCACCGGCACAACGCTCTGTGTCGACGGAGGATACAGGCCCAGCACGGTCAATCCGTAAAGCCTTTCCTATAAACAGCATTCTCTTTCCCCGGCGGATTCAGGTTAAAAAACATTTCAACATAGAGGAGAGAAACACATGATTACCGATATGAAAAACGCGAAACTGTTTTCCCCCCTGCAGATCGGCAGGACCACGCTGAAAAACCGTATTGCCATGGCTCCCATGAGTATGCATTACGAGGCCACCGACGGAACGGTTCCCAAACAACTGGCCGATATCTTTGTCCGCAGAGCGGAGGGCGGCGTAGGCTATGTCGTTATCGACGCGGTCACTGTTGACCACAAGTACTGGTACATCGGTAAGACCACCGCTTTGGACAAGGATAAGCTGGTTCCTCAGTTCAAGGCCTTTGCCCAGCGGGTTACCGACGCGGGCAGCACGCTGATTCCTCAGATCATCCATCCGGGCCCCGAGTCCATCTGCGCCCTCAAGGGCATAAAGCCCCTGGGCCCCTCCGTCAACACCAACGCCAACGGCGCGGTGTCCAGGCCCATGACCATTGAGGAGATCCAGAAGGTGGTCAAGCAGTACGGACAGGCTGCCCGCAGAGCCGAAGAAGCAGGCTGCGGCGGCATTGCCCTGCACTGTGCCCACGCTTACATGCTCCCCGGCGCTTTCCTCTCTCCCCTGCGCAACAAGCGCATGGACGAATATGGCGGCTGCATCGACAACCGTGCCCGCCTCATCCTCGAGATCATTGAAGAGTGCCGCAGAAATGTAAGCCGCGACTTCCCCATCGTTCTGCGCGTTTCCGGTTCTGAGCGTCTCCCCGGAGGCAACTCCCTGGAGGAGATGCTGTACCTGGCCCCCAAGTTTGAGGCTGCGGGTGTGGATATGCTAGAGGTTTCCGGCGGCGTTCAGTACGAGGGCCTGCAGAATATCCTGCCCTCCCACAGCCAGAAGATCGGCATGAACGTCTACGAGGCTTCCGAGATAAAGAAGGTCGTTAACATTCCCGTCTTTGTCGTCGGCAAGATCAACGATATCCGCTATGGCGCCGACATTGTTGAGCGCGGCCTGGTTGACGGCATTACTCTGGGCCGCCCGCTGCTGGCTGACCCCGATCTGCCCAAGAAGGCTCTTGAGAACCGTTTTGATGACATTACGCCCTGCGGCTCCTGCGGCGGCCGCTGCATCACGCCCGAGAATCCCCAGCACCCTGTCTGCAAGTGCCACATTAACCCTCTGGTGGGCCAGGAGTACGACTTCCCGTTCAACCCCACCACCAGCCCCAAGAAGGTTCTGGTCATCGGCGCAGGCCCCGGCGGCATGTACACTGCCGTCACCGCCGCCGAGCGCGGCCATGACGTTACTGTCTGGGAGAAGAAGGCCATTATCGGCGGCCAACTGAACCTGGCAGTTGTTTCTCCCGGCAAGCAGGAGATGTGCAAGTGGCTGACCCACCTGAACTACCGCGCGAAGAAAGCCGGCGTGAAGTTTGAGTTCAAGAAGGAAGCCACTGTTGAGAGCGTGAAGGAATTTGCCCCCGACACGGTTGTTGTCGCGACCGGCGCTACCCCTCTCATACCCACGTTTATAAAAGGCGTCGGCGAGTACCCTGTCATAACCACCCATGATATCCTCAGCCGCAAGATTACCATTCCCAAAGGAAGAGTCTGCATACTGGGCGGCGGTGAGGTTGCCTGTGAGACCGCCGAAATGCTCATGGCCGACGCTCGCCCCAACTCCTTCGCCACCACCGGCAGCATCGGTGATGTTGAGGTCACCCTCATAGAGATGCTTCCCCAGATGATGACCGGCGTCTGCCTGCCCAACAGGAACATTGCCCTTGCCAATCTGCGCCGTGAGGGCGTGCAGATGAACGTGAACTCCAAGGTCCTTGAGGTCACTGAGCATGATGTAAAGATCCAGCGCAAGGATGGCACGGAGGAATGGCTCCGCGGCTTCGACTACATCGTTCTGGGGCTGGGCTCCAGAAAATATGACCCCATCTCCGAGGACCTGAAGGCTTTTGTGCCCGAGGTTTATGTCATCGGCGATGCGGTCAAGCCTGGCCAGTCCAGCGACGCGATGCATCAGGGCTTCTATACCGGCTACAAAATCTGATAAAAATACCCTCGTGGAAGCACAGGCGCCTTTTTTGGCGCCTGTGCTTTTGCGTATGTTTTCGGATCCAGCAGGACGGCTCCGGCCCCCAACGGCGGTTTTTTGTAAATACTTTAAAATATGAAAGACAAAAAGTGCAATAATACTTATAGCGCCGAACATAGTTCGGCAAAAAACCGGGTGAAAATCCGGCCATATATTGACTTTTTCATAACGGATGGTAAAATAAACTGATAAAAGTGGGCGTTTTTACAAAAAAATGCCTGTATCGTCCTCGGCTTTATTCAAAATGCCATTGCGGGAGGAAATTGAAATGAAGCGAAGCAGCATGTTGTGTGAAAAGCCCAGGGAGCATATCTTTACCGGAACAGACAAATATCTCAAGCTCCAGAAGCTTACGGTGCGGGAAAACATGTTTCCCGTGATGGAATACGACAGTTATTTTATTCTCGTAAAGGGCGGCAGCGGGACCTTTCTTATAAACGGAGAGGAGTTTCCTGCCTGCAAGGGCTGCGTGGCCTGGATCCAGACCACCCAGGTGCTGACGATCCTGCCCCGTTTCGGCAGCGAGCTGGAGCTCTGGATCTGCGCCTATGACTATCAGCTTTTGAACTATTTTGTTTTCAAGCAGGTCAGCTCCCATGAAGAGACGGATATTGTCACCGGCGTACCTGTTATTGGCCCTGAAGGAGAATATGTTGAACAGATAAGGAAACTTTTTTCCCAATTTGAAAAACTGTGCCGGATAAAAAGCAACGGATCGGCTGTGATACGAAGCTCTTTTCTGCGAAAAATAGAGCTGCTTTACAATCGGGAGGCCCTTAAGAGAAAGGAAACTTATAAGTTCCAGGACATGCCGCTGGGCCGGAAAGTGAGCCTCTATATCGCCACCCACAGTGCATATAACATGACGGCGGAGGCCGTAGCCAGGGCTATTTCACCCAAAATCACCGAGGCGGATGTGAACCACGCGCTGCTGGTGTCTACCGGAATGAATTTCAGCCAGTTTCTCATCCGGCTCCGCCTTGTAATGGCAATATCTTACTTTCTCTATTATGGTCTGCCCTTTGACTATATTGCCTCAAATTCCGGCTTTGATATAGACGTCACCTTTTACCGGAATTTCAAAAAATTTACCGGCATGACCCCACAGACCTACCGGGATGAAATGCTCAGCGATGGGGAAAATGGCCGGACATACAGGAAAATGATAATCAGCGAGGCGGTTATTTCCACAGTGAGCTATCTCTATGAAAACCTGTCGGAGCATATCGATGTGGAAACCATAACGAAGGAGCTTTTTATTTCCGGCAGCCTTATGCGGATTCAGTTCAAGGATTGTCTGAACACCAGCTATAAAAATGTGCTGGCTCTGTTTCGTGTCCGGTATGCCGAGGCGCTGCTGACAACAACGGATATGCCGGTGGTTGATATCTCCATCGAGTCCGGCTTCAGTTCAGACAGGACTTTCAGCAGAACATTCTGTGATGTGAACGGGGTTTCTCCCGGTGAATTCAGAAAACTGCGCAGAGAGGGGAAGAAAAATGGCTGATAAGGAAAAAACGGCCAAGGCGGCGAAAGATACTTCCAGCTTTGGAGAGTCTCACAGCTACTTTACAAAAAATGTCCTTCCGAATAATATCCAAGCGATGAAACGCAAAATATCAATGCCCAGCTCTTATGTTCACAATGAGGATCAGACCTTTCTGCTCGTCACCAGCGGCACCGGAACCATGACCGTGAACGGCGTTGATTATCCCCTCCGGCCAAATATCCTTGTGAACCTGAGCCCCTTCCACGTATACCGCTTCACGCCGGAAAAGGGGCACGCCCTCGAAATAACCGAGGCCAGGATGAACAGCGGCACCTATCTCTACCTCATTGCAAATCCCTATTATAAATTGAAGAACTTTTCTGTGCCCTCCGAGCCCCCGATGATTCAGCTCCGCGGACTTGCTAAGGACATTGCGTATCAGGCAATGGATGGGTTGCTTATGGAATATGACAGGGACAGCTGGGATAAGCACAGCCTATGTTTTTGTTATATGACGGACCTCTTCGGCCTTATTACCGGCAGCCGTCCTATGGCACGAAAACAGACGAAAAAATGAATTTGCCAAGAAGAAAATACCGCGAAATTGAGTACCGCAGGTTCCCTGCGGTACTTTTTTCTATAAATTAATTTCAAATGTGTTGGAATATTATCAAATTTTGTCGGACGTATATGAATAAAATCGTGTTATTTCAACAAGTTGCCCGGATTCAAAGCTGTTAAAATATTGTCGTAAAAAAGAGCAAATGTTTACTCAGCGGGAAGAACCGGGGTTGTGGGAAGGCCCGGGTTCTGGCAGAAAACAAAATATAGTCACAAAACGAAAAGGAGTAAGAATCATGTTTGAAAAGGCATTCGAAGGCAAAGTAGTCATCGTCACCGGAGGCAGCCGCGGTATCGGCTTTGCCACCGTCAAGAGCTTCCTGGCCGCAGGCGCAAAGGTCTGCTTCCTCAGTCACTATGTGGAGACCGGAGCAAAGGCTCTGGCCGCTTTGAAGGAGATTAACCCCGATTACGAAGTTTTCACCAAGGCGATCGACCTGTGCGACTATAAGGCCGCCCAGGACCTGTTTGCTGAAGTCGAGGCCAAGTGGGGCCGCGTTGATGTCCTGGTCAATAACGCGGGTGTCACCTGTGATACGCCCCTTGCAAAACTGAAGCAGGCAGAGTGGGACGAGGTGATCAACATCAATCAGAAGGCCGTCTTCAACATGTCCAAGTATGCCATTAAGTACCTGAAGAAGACCAAGGGCTGCGTTGTCAACACCGCTTCCGTCAACGGCATCTTTGGCACCCCCGCCGGCCTGCCTTACCCTGCCAGCAAGGCTGCCGTCATCGGCATGACCAAGGGCCTGGCATGGACCTTCGCGCCTCTCGGTGTGCGCTGCAACGCGGTCGCCCCCGGCGTCGTCAACACCGATATGCTGGCCGGAACCTCCGAGCCCATGAAGAAGACCCTGGCCGGCACCATCCCCCTCAAGCGGATCGGCGAGCCTGAAGATCTTGCCAACGCCATTTTGTTCCTGGCTTCCGACGCCGCTTCCTACATCACCGGCCAGACCCTGCAGGTAGACGGCGGCTTCCGTCCCGTCAACGCTTACTAATCAGTTCAGTTATTGGTAAAATAAACAGTCCCGGCGGCCTCAGAGAGGCCGCCGGGACCGAAAAAAGCCTAGAGATGTCAGAGGAATGGATATGAGCGCAGAGCATTTCAACATTTTCAATAAGGCAGAAGAGAGCTGTTTTACCGCAGGTAGGCAGCTTGCCAATATCGCGGCTGTCAAGCCCGACGCGCCGGCCATCGTTTACATCTCCCCGGAGGGCAATGAAAGCGTGACCAGTTGGCGCGAGCTGGAGAGCCTTTCCAACCGGATGGCCTGGTATCTTATGGACCAGGGCATCGGGCCCGGCAGCTTTGTTATCGCCGCTCTGACCAATACGCCCAGCCATGTGGCGCTGGCCTTTGCGATCTGGAAAACAGGCGCCTGCTATGTGCCGGTCTCGAACCGGACGCCCAAGCGCAATATGCTCGAGATATGCGGGTGCGTCTCTCCCGCCTTGGTGGTGACGAACCGAAGCCAGCCGGCCGGGTACAAGAGCATCAGCACCGCGGAGCTTAAAAAGCTCTGTGCCGGATATTCCGGAAAAATGCCTCCGGATATACAGGCTGTGCCGAACCTTGCCAACTGCTCCGGCGGAACTACCGGAAAAACCAAGGTAATTCAGCAGAACATGCCGGCGGGCGAGAGCGACGAGGGGATGCGGGCCTGGTTTGCCAGCTCAGGCATGGACTTTGAAATGCGCCAGCTTCTGGCGGGCCCCCTGTTTCACGGCGCTCCCCACACCGCGGCTTTCAACGGGCTTTATGCAGGAAATACCCTGGTAATGCCCGCCAGCCTTAAGGCGGAGACGGTTCTGCATCTTATAAAAAAATATCAAATTGAATATGTGCAGATGGTTCCGACGCTGATGCAGCGCATCATAAAGCTGCCGGAGTTCAGAAAAGAGGATCTTTCCAGCCTCAAAGCTCTGTGCCATACCGGAGGGATCTGCTCAAGGGATCTTAAGCTCCAGTGGATGGAGATTCTCGCGCCTGAGAAAATATACGAGATATATGCCATGACGGAATGCGTGGGGATGACGAGTATCCGGGGCGACGAGTGGCTCCGGCACCCGGGCAGTGTTGGCAAAATGGCCGCCGGCGCGATCTCTATCCGGGACGAGGAGGGCAGGGAACTGCCCAAAGGAGAGACCGGGGAGATATTTATGAGCTGGGGCGACAGAAGTCCCAACGTGACTTACAAGAACGTCCCCCCTCTGGAGGCAGATGAAAAAGGCTTCAGAAGCGTGGGCGACATGGGTTATGTGGACGCGGAGGGATACCTGTACTTTGCCGACAGGCGCAGCGACATGATCGTCACCGGCGGAGAGAATGTTTTTGCGGCCGAGGTTGAGACGGTGCTGAAAAAGCACAGAAATGTTGTGGATGCCGTTGTGGTAGGTCTTCCGGACAAGGAATGGGGACACAGGATCCATGCCCTTGTGGAGACGGCCCGTCCGGTCACGGAGAAAGAGCTCATCAAGTTTTCCCTGGACTATCTGCCGCCCTATAAGATACCGAAATCCTTTGAGTTTCTCCCTGAGATACCGCGCAACGAAAGCGGAAAAGTTGTGAGGAGTCAACTGATCGAAGAAAGCCTTGCAAAAGGCTTTTGAGATAAGCGGACCGACGGCAGCGAGAGGACTGCCTGAGGTCGGCTGTTCCCCGGATATTTTTAAATTTAGGAGGACACTTTTGTGGAAAACACCAATAAGAGTTACATGAAGGGCTTTGTTCCGTATGCGATTGCCGCTGCGATTCTGAGCCTTTGCGGAGGCTTTACCGCTTCCGTGCCCACAGCGATTTCCACTGCGTGGAATGCTGACGCATCTCTGACCTTTATCACCCTCGCATACTCTCTCGCAGCGGCTGCCATGGCACCTATTATGGGAAAGCTGGGCGGTGCCATAGGCCGCCGCAAAATGCTGCTTTCCGCCATGGCCCTGTATACGGTGGGCCAGGCGCTCATCGCCATCTGCCCCCAGAATGTGCCCCTGCTGCTGGTATTCCGCTTCATGGTAGGCATAGGCGCGGCGGGTATCGCCCCTGTCATTATGGCGTACATTATGATGGAGTTTCCCCCCGAGAAGATGGGCCTGGGCTTCACTATTTACATGGTGCTTTCCTGCGGGATGGTCATCTTTGGACCCACTGTCGGCGGCATCCTCATGGCGGTAATCGGTACTGCCGATGCATGGCGCATCATCATGTGGATTTGCGTTGCCATGTGTGTGATCTCTTTTGTTCTCTGCTTTGCAATGGTAAAGGACAACCCCAACCTTCCCAAGGGCTCCATGAAGGGATTTGACTGGGCGGGCGCGGCTTTCGTCCTGATCATGTTCGGCGCTCTGGTCTGCGTTCCCACCTTCGGTCAGCAGAATGGATGGATGTCCGTTGCTACTCTGGCCTCCATTGCGGTCGCGGTTGTCGGCCTGATCATTCTGGTCGCTATCGAGAAAAAGGCGGCCAGCCCCATTCTCAACGGAAAGTTCATTGCCCGCAAGAACTTTGTCCTGCCCGTTATCGTTCTGTTCCTGACCCAGGGCCTGATGACCGCCTGCCTCACCGAGATCATCCGATTCGGTTACGCCATTGACAAGGCCTCCGTCGCAAGCATTGCCATGTCCATTGAGTATCTTGGCATGGCGATCGGCACGGTTGTCCTTGGACCGATGGCAGATAAGAAGGAGCCCAGAATTGTCGCGGCCATCGCACTTGTCTTTGTTGCTATCGGCTCTGCCATCATGATGATCATTAATGAGAATGCCGGCGTTCTGGCCATGGGCGGCGCCCTGTTCTTTGTGGGTCTTGGCCTTGGCGGCAATACCACGATCTTCATGAAAGTGGCCCTGTCCGGTGTCGCTCCCACCGAGTCCTCCTCCGCATCCGGCACCTTCAACGTGTTTAAGGATATGTGCGCCCCCTTCGGCGTGGCGATCTTTGTCCCCATGTTTGTGACCGGCATGACCAATAAGGCTGCCGCAGGCATGGCGGTTCCCGCCGCCGCAGCCAGCGCCCTGCACTCCGTGGCACTGGTGCAGCTTGTCTGCGTTGCCGTTGGTATCGTTGTCTGCTTCATGCTGCCCAGCGTCCGCGTAAAGACCGCCAAGGAAGACTGAGCATCTGCCTGTTCACGGAAATACGGGCCTGTCCATCCGGAACCGGCCCGTCGAATAAAAGATGGCAATAGCCCAATAATTTGAAAGGAAGTTCACAATGGAAGTAAAGAAAATTGAGAACAAGCTGACCCAGAAGTTCAATGAATACCCCCAGTTCGGCGTGCTCCAGGGCGTCAAGGTCTTTGTTACCGGCACCAACATTGCCGGCCCCTTTGCCGGCAGCCTGATGGCCGAGATGGGCGCACAGGTTCTTCAGGCTGAGGCTCCCAATATTGCCTGCCAGACCCGCGGAACCCTTGCCTGGGCCCAGAACCACCGCAACGAGTACTCCATCACGCTCAACACCGCCACCCCCCGCGGCAAGAAAATATTCCTCAAGTGCATCGAGTGGGCCGACATCTGGATCGAGGCAGGCAGACCCGGCAACTATGCCAAGCGCGGTCTGAGCGATGAAGTGGTTTGGAGCCACAATAAGGCGCTGTCTATCGTCCATGTTTCCGGCTACGGCCAGACCGGCCCTGCCAAGGACAAGGCTTCCTACGACGTCTCTGGCCAGGCCATGGGCGGCTACATGTACATGAACGGCGCCAGCCCCACATCCACGCCTCTCAAGGTCAACCCCTATATTTCCGACTTTATCACCGCTTACAACGCCTGCATTGTGGCTCTGTCCGGTTACATTCACGCAAAAAACACCGGCGAGGGTGATTCCTGCGATGTGGCCCAGTATGATACCATGTTCCGCCTGCTGGACAACTATCCCGCCACTTGGTTCAACGCCGGCTATCCCAAGCCCGGCGATCCCGTGCCTTACCGCACCGGCAACAAGAGCGACCAGGCCTGCTGCTTCTCCTTCTATGACACCAAGGACGGCAACGCCATGTTTGTCGCCATCGTGGGCCAGGGTCCTGTGGAGCGCGGCTATCCCATCATTGGTATGCCCAAGCCCGGCACCGGCGACGTTCCTGCCAAGTGCACCGGCTTCCCCCTCTTTGACCCCCGCGGAAAGAGAGCCGAGGCTCTCTGCGAGAAGTTCTGCGCGGAGCATACCTGCGACGAGCTGGAAGAGATCTTCAACAAGGCCGGCATTCCCAACCAGCGCTGCTACGGCCCCGCAGACATCGAGAAGGATCCTCAGTACGCTGCCCGCGAGAACATCGTTGAGTGGGAGGATCAGTGCTTCGGACCCATGAAGGGCATTGGCCTTATTAACCGCTTTAAGAAGAATCCCTCTCAGGTTGTGGCCTCCGCCCCCTGCTTTGGCGAGCATAACCGGGACGTTCTCACTACATTCGGTTACAGCGAAGAGGAAATCAACGACATGTACAAGAAGGGAGAAATGGTCACCTGGACTCCCAAGGATACTGCCATTAACAAGAACTACGTTCAGTGGCGGTTCTTCTGGGATCCCGAGCGTCAGAGCAAGCGCATCGGCCTGGAGTATCCCCCGAAGGGCACTCTCTGAGTTGAAAGCCTGACAAATTGAAAAGCCCCGCTTTTCGGCGGTTTTTCCGAAGAGTGTGGTTTTGCCATAGGTAGTTACAGAATTGAGATTTCTCTGATGTTGTAAAATGTCCTGTTTTTAAACAGGCCTGGCCCGGGCCGAGAAAGGCCGGGAGAATGAAAGGAAAAAAACATGACTGAACTCGAAAAGCTTATTGAGAAAGACGCAATAAGAGACCAGATCTATAATTACTGCCGCGCTCTTGACAGAATTGACAATGAGCTGGGCTACACCGTTTTTGCTGAGGACGCCGTTGTGGACTATGGCCCCACCTACAAGGGAACCGGCCGCGGCTTTATCGACATGATGCTCAAAATGCACCGGACCATGGTCTCCACCCATCACATGATGACCAATATTCTCATCAAGTTCAATGAGGACGGCACAAAGGCCGCCAGCGAGACCTATATGTATGCCGGCTGCAAGTACAAGAGCAGAAAGACCGGCAAGGCCACCTTCACTGTCGAAGCCCGCTGCCGCGATATCGACAAGTGGGAGAAGCGCGACGGCAAGTGGGTCATCGTCAACAGAATCGTCGCCGGCGACAACACCTTTATGGTCATGGAGCCTCAGTACACAGACGACTACAACAACGGCCGCGACAAAGTCCGCGATCCCTCTTATGACTATCTGGAGTCCGTCTGAATCGCAGTTCCTAAATAAAAACGCGCCTGCCGCAGTATGGACCGCCCCAGATTGTGCGGACAGCACAAAAAGCCCTCTGAAGTAGGGATAT
>OLPA01000455.1_pt1 | contig 38516 bp, 31 predicted proteins | sample 1672811 | NCBI WGS metagenome assembly OLPA01 (sample SAMEA3136726, study PRJEB25190) | human gut metagenome | biome: human gut; feature: human-associated habitat; material: faeces | place: Austria | collected 2013
TGCATAGCTTATCCAGGTTCTTCCCGCCAAAGGGCTTCTCCAGGCGACGTTTTGAAGTTTTTGAGATGAAAAAGCATTTTTTCTATCGTTTTCGTTTTGCGGGCAAAGTTTTCGAGATTCATTCGGAAGCGGAACTTGATGTTGATGCGCGAAGTGCGTTGTTTTGGGAGACTGAATACTTTGAAAGCTCCGAAACCGCGGACTGCGTAATTCAAGTTCGGCGATCCGAACCGCCTGCCGCCTGCGGAAAACTTGTTTATGAAAACACATTCTTCAGACTGTTTGAAAGCGGCGAAGGCTTTTTGCAGCAAACGCTTGACAGAGCCGCGCTTGAGCGCGGGGAAAAGCGCGCAATGCTTGCTTCCCGCTTCGGCGGCGCGTTGAGCGAAAGCGCACTTGATGTTAATACGCTCAACATTGATAACGCGCTTAATATCGAAGTTTTTCTTCCGCAGGATTTCCCGCCGGAACAGGAGTGTATGCAGCAGATTTGGCAGAGCATCAACCTGCCCTTCCAGCTGCTGCAAAGGGGCATTTTTACCCTGCATTCCGCAGCGGTTCAAACCCGATTCGGAGCAATACTTTTTTGCGGGCGTTCCGGAATCGGAAAATCCACGCAGGCGAATCTTTGGAAGGAATATGAAAACGCTTTGATTCTCAACGGGGATCGATGCGCTGTCGGCTTTATTGACGGCGCGGCAAATGCTTTCGGACTGCCGTTTTGCGGCACAAGCGGCATTTGCTTAAACTTTTCTCTGCCGATTGCCGCAATTATTTCGCTCGGACAGGCTCCGGAAAACAGAATCACCCACCTTTCGGGTGTTCGCGCTTTGAGGGCAATGATGAGCAATATTGTCGGGCTTTACGGCGGAGCGATGCGCGAAAGCCATGCGGAACTCTTTTTCCGCGCGGCAGAGTGCATTCCCATTTTTGAGCTGCACTGCACGGCGGACTCCCGCGCGGTTCGGTTGCTGAAAGAAACACTGGAAGGAGGTGAATGAAGTGAAATATGCGGAGTATGTGAACAGGCTTTTTGCAAAGAGCGCAAAAAGGGGCATTCCGCTTTCCGGAACGTTTGAGCTTACGGCGCGCTGCAATCTCCGCTGCCGCATGTGCTATATCCATCGCGAAGAAAATGACGGCGAAATCAAAACGGACGAATTTTCCTCGGAGGAATGGCTGAACATTGCAAAGGAAGCGCAGCAATGCGGCATGTTGTTTTTGCTGCTGACCGGAGGCGAGCCTTTTATTCGGCCCGATTTTGAAGAAATCTATCGCCGATGCCGTGAACTCGGCATTATCGTTTCGATAAACTCAAACGGAACGATGCTCGGCGAAAAACAGGTCGAATTGCTCCGAAAGCTCCCGCCGCAGAGGGTGAATATCACGCTTTACGGGGCATCCGAAGCAACCTATGAAAAACTTTGCCGCAGCGGCAGTGCTTTTGAAAGAGCCTACCGTGCGGTTGCAATGCTCACGGAAGCGGGTGTTCCCGTCAAGATCAACTATTCTGTAACACCGTACAATATTGGAGATCTTGACGCTGTTGAACGCTTTGCAAATGAGCGTAATCTGCCGCTGCAGGCGGCAACGTATATGTTCCCGCCCGTCCGTGCGGATGAGAACTCCAAAATTTCTCCCTGTAAAATCGGCGAATGCGAAACCTGCGAAAGGTTCACGCCGGAGGAATCCGCTGCCGCAAGGTGGGCGCACGAGCTGCGAACGCTTGACCCGGCGATTATTGAAAAACGTGCGGAAGCTGTTGCACTCAACACGGATATTCCGCCTGCCGAAACGGAGTGCGGCGATATTCCGACGGAGCGTATACGCTGTCGTGCGGGAGCTGCGGCGTTTTGGATCACATACAACGGGCAGCTTCGACCCTGCGGAATGATGTGCGAACCGTCCGCTTCGCTGAAAGAACGCGGATTTTCCGCCGCATGGAACGACATTCGGGCAATGCGCGAAAACATCATGGTTCCGGCAAAATGCACCGCTTGCCGTTTTCGCAATATCTGTGAAGCTTGTCCCGCCGTTTGTTTTGCCGAAAACGGGCGATTCGATGCAGAACCGACCTTTATGTGCAAAAAAATGGACGCATATACACGGCTTGCAGCAGAATATCACAAAAGAAGATAATTACGGAGGGAGCTTATGCAAATAAGCAAAAATTACGTTTTAAGAACAATTGCCGGAGACAACCTTTTGGTGCCGCTTGGGGGAAGCAGCACGGAAACAAAGGGAATGATTTTGCTTAATGAACTGTCGTTGTTTGTTTATGAGTCAATTCAAAAAGGACAAACGGAGGATGAAATCCTTTCGCGCATTCTTGATGAATATGATGTTGAGATCCCTCAGGCAGCGGCTGATTTGGGTGAAATTATCTCCGAGTTCACGAAACTGGGCATAATTAAATGATTTAAACCCGGCTTTACCGCATCATTACGGTTTAAATTTGTTTAAGCAATCCATCAGTCTATTATTGAAAGGAAAACAATATGAGGGTAAATACGATAAAAAAAATCATCGCTGCAATTCTCGCCGCAGTGTTATGCTTCGGCGTTCTGCCGTCACGGAGCTTTTTCAACACTCTTTCCGCCGTTGTTAAGGCTGCGAACGCGGATTCGCTAAACGAGGCATATGCGGACGGCACTTCGCTGATGCCTATCGGCCCGGCATTCACGGTTGACACGCTGCTCAGCTGGGAACCGACAAACGATCCGGATTCCGACTACTCAAGATCCGTTGTTCCCCTTGCAGACAGATACACGGGATTCACGGTCAACGACTATGCAAACCCCGATGCTAAACTCATGGTTTGCTCCCTTGCAAACTCCAAACACGATGCAACAAACGCACAGGGACAGGAAAGCTTTTCAAGCTATGCCTTTAACTACTGGCAGTACGCAACCTCCTTTGTGTACTGGTCCGGTTCAAAACGGGGGCAAGTCGTTGTGCCGACAGGTGAATTCACCGATGCGGCGCACACAAACGGCGTTCCCGTCATGGGCACGATTTTCTTCGACTGGGGCGGCAATTCCTCCGTTGTGGAGAACTTTGTTCGCAATTACAGAAGCGTTGCGGACAAGCTGATTGAAGTTATGGAATATTACGGCTTCGACGGTTATTTCTTCAATGAAGAAACCGGTGTTGACTACACAACCGCCGGTAATCTCAGAAGCATGATAGCATATATGCGTCAGCAAAGGCCGAACATGCTTATCGGCTGGTACGATTCAATCACCGACAGCGGCAATCTCAGCTATCAGGATGCCGTTAACGGCAGCAACAGCGGCTGGGTTTCCGCAGGCGTTAACGAGTTCTTTATGAACTACAATTGGACGACTCAAGATGTCAACACGACCGTTTCCACCATGCAGGGTCTCGGCAAAAGCCAATACGAGGCCTTTGCGGGGCTTGATGTTCAGCAGAACTGCATGAACACAAATTTCAGCTCAAATTATCTGCTCAACAACAGCAACAAATTGAAGCTCTCTCTTGCTCTTTACTGCCCGAACTCCACAATGGGGCTTTCCGGTGACGGTGCGGATTTCCACGAGGTTGAACGTCAATTCTATGTCAACGGCGGCGACCCCAGAAGCACTTCCTCAAGCGGCTGGGCGGGCATGTCAAGGTTCTTTGCCGACCACACGACGATCATTTCCGCGCCGTTTGTAACCAACTTCAACTCCGGCCACGGAAAGGCTTTCTATATTGACGGCGTCAAATCCCGCGATGCGGAATGGAGCTATCAGTCCGTTCAGGATGTTATGCCCACATGGACATGGATCATCGATTCCAACGGACAAAAGCTCAGCGGCGCATACGACTTTGAAGACGCATACAACGGCGGTTCTTCAATCAAATTCTACGGTTCGCTTACGGCAAACAAGCCCAATAATATCATGCTTTACAGCACGAATCTTGACATCAACGGCAGCACAAATATTGCCGTGACCGCCAAGAACGACAGGGGGCTGATGAAACTTGTTGCCTATTACGGCGACAGCAGCACTTCAAGCTATGCAAATTGCCAAAAAGCAACTTTTGCCCTTGACGCAAGCAGCGGCGGCTGGACAACAAGCAATGTTTCCCTCGCTTCCCTCAGCGGCAAAAAACTCTATGCGATCGGCTTTGAAATCGGCGGCACAAGCAATGTTTCCGACTATCAGGTCAACATCGGCAGGCTTGCCGTCACCGATTCCGAAGCGGCGGCTGCAAGCGCAAGCAATGCAAGGCTTGAAGAAATCATTTATCTCGATGCATACACCGCCGAAGCGCGCATCAAGTGGAACGGCAATAACGCCTCCTCCTACGAGATTTACAGGCTCAATGCGGACGGCACAAGAACACTTATAATGGAAACGCCCAACACCGCGTATTATATTCCGAACCTTGTCCGCAACGATGACCAGGCAGATGTTACCGTTGAGGTCGTTCCCGTAAACGCAAACGGTGTTCGCGGCGAAAGCTCCCGCTTCACAATCGATTGGCCCTATGAAAACGGCGATACCGAAAAGCTGAGCGATGTTACCGTTCCCGTAAACATCTGCCCCTTGGCCGAAGTCACCGGCTATTCCGCTCAGAATGACGGCGAACCCGCATCAAAGGCTATTGACGGAACGAGCGAAAACGGTTCCAAATGGTGCGCCACGAATAAGCAGAGCGGCTGGATGACGATAAAACTCGACCAACCGCGAACCATCAAACGAATTCGAATTGAACACGCCCAATACGGCGGCGAGTCCCAGGACATGAACACAATTGCTTTTTCCGTTCAGTACAAAAGCGGAAACAATTGGGTAACGGTATACAGCACAAACAACAACAGTTCGGCTGTCACCGATGAACTGATCACACCCGTCACCGCACAGGAATGGAGACTCTATATCTCCAACAGCGGCTCTTCCGCATGGGGCGCTATCCGTATTTACGAATGGCAGATGTTTGAAACGACCGAACGCAACCGCACGGACATCGTGCTCATGAAGTTCGCTTCCGCAAAGAACAACAAGGGCGCAAGCGATACGTTCAGTCTCACCCATGCTCCGACGGGCAGCACGGTTCGTCTCTATCTGCGTGACGCAAGCGGGAACTACACGCAGATTGCTTCCAAAGAAGCTCAGAGCAGCACAGTCAGCTTCACCGGCCTTGATTACGGCAGCGATGCAGGACGCGTGTTCTACACGGTTCAGGAAGGCAAGCAGGAAGAGAGTATCAAGCTCAGCACCGCCTTTGATGCAGAACCCGGCGCGGTAAAATACAGCATTAACGTTGTTCAGCCCGCAAACGGCAGTGTTGCCGCTTCCGCGACCTCCGCAACTGCGGGTACGACCGTAAAACTTACCGCAAACCCTGCGGAAGGCTACACCCTCGATTACTTTACGCTTGACGGCGCAAGGATTAACGGCGATACTTTCATCATGCCCGCACGGAATGTTGAAGTTTCCGCCGTGTTCACCGCAAATGCGTACAGCATTACCGTTGTTCAACCCACAGGCGGCACGGTTTCGGCTTCCAAGCTGTCCGCCTTTTTCGGGGAAGCAGTTGAGCTGACATCCGTTCCCGATGAAGGGTACGAGCTCAGTCATTACGTTGTCAACGGTGCGGCGAACAACGGCGGCACCTTCACGATGCCTGCACGTGACGTTATTGTTACCGCAGTGTTCACAAAGGTCGCCGAACCCTCGGTCAACCTTGCGCTTAACGCCACCATCTATTATTCCAATAAGAAGTATCCGGATTATGCGAAGAACGGACCGCAGCACGCATTCGACGGAAAGATGAGTGATCCCGAAGCCGACAAGTGGCACGCTTCCGGCATCAACGGTTGGGTTGCATTCGACATTCATACCCCCGTTGCAAATCCGATACTCAAGATATATCATGCCGGTTTCGCAGGTGAAGGTTCCGACCTGAACACTTCGTCATGGGATGTTTATATCCTTAACGAAAGGTATCTCACGGAAGAAGCGTACTTCAATATGGACAGATCCACGCAAAACCGAGTCTGCCAAATCGCATGGTTCTGGAAGAGGATTCATGTCACAACCGGCAATACCGCTGACATATCTATCGACCATATTGATATGCCCGAGGCAAGGCGTTTGTTCAAAATCAACATGCGCAAAACGAATCAGACCGGGTATCCCTATCATCTCAATGTTTACGAAATTGAGATGTATGCCGGCAACTGATAAACCCTCCGAATTTGCCCGCTGCCCCTGCTTTTTACCGTAGGCAGCGGAACAAAAAGCGAAGCCTGAAGCCCGTTCCTGTTCAAAATGCAGGAGCGGGCTTCGGTGCTATTGACAGCGGCTCACGGATAAGTTATAATAGTAGCATCGATTTTTTACGGAGGGACGGACATTGAGTACCGATGACGACAACGGTAATCATGAGTGTCAGGGCGCGGTAACATACTGCTGCGTTTCAGCCGAGCATTGCTCCGGCGGGCATTTTCTGCCCGGTTTTTTCGTTATATATTCTGCATATGCTCAAATGCGTATCCGAAAGTTTTGCGTTCGGAGCGTTTTTTTGTTGCCCGCGTTCCCATCCCTGCAAATTCAACAAGGAGCAGTTTTGACCCAATGAACCACATTTCAATGATCGTTGCCATGATGATATGCATCATTCTTTCCGCATATTTTTCCGCAACGGAAACAGCTTTTTCGTCTCTTAACCGCACAAGGCTGCGTACAATTGCGGAAAAAGGCAACCGCCGCGCCGTGCTTTCGCTGCATCTTTGCGATAAATACGACAAGCTCTTGTCCACCATTCTCATCGGAAACAATATTGTTAACATTCTTGTGGCGTCACTCGGCACTGTGCTTTTCGTTGAATTGTACGGAAACAAGGGCGCAACAATTTCAACCGTTGTTGTTACAATCGTTGTTTTGATTTTCGGCGAAATCAGCCCTAAAAGCCTTGCAAAAGAGAATCCTGAAAAATTCAGCATGTTTTCGGCTCCCCTAATCAACCTTCTGATGATTGTTTTTACCCCGCTCACCCTGCTTTTCACCGGCCTTAAAAAGCTGCTTGCAAAGCTGCTCAAAACCGACAGCAACAGAAAGGTCACGCAGGAAGAGCTGCTGATGTTTGTTGACGAAGTTGAACAGGGCGGAAGCATCAACGAGAACGAGGGCTCCCTGCTCCGCAGCGCAATCGAGTTTAACGACGTGCAGGTTGAAGACATTTTGACCCATCGCGTTGATATTGAAGCGGTTGATGTTGATGAATCAAAAGACGAAATTGCAAAGATTTTTACCGAATCCGGACATTCGCGTCTGCCCGTTTACGAAGAAACAATAGATGACATCATCGGCATAATTCATCATAAGGATTTTTACACGGACGGCGGCATTACGGAGCATTCGGTCCGCGAAATCATGACAAAGCCTATATTCATCCCGCCGACTCTGAAGATAAGCAACCTCCTGAAGCTGCTGCAAAAGGAAAAAACTTATATGGCCGTTGTTACGGATGAATACGGCGGCACACTCGGCATCGTCACCATGGAAGATATCCTTGAGGAGCTTGTCGGCGAGATTTGGGACGAACACGATGAAATCGTTGAAAACGTGCGAAAACTCGGCGAAAACAATTATGATATCAACTGCGCAATGGATCTCGATGAATTTTTCGATATGTTTGATATCACGGATGAAACCGATTCATCGACCCTTAACGGCTGGGTCATGGAACATTTGGGAAGGATTCCCGATGTCGGCGACAAATTCAGCGCGCACGGCCTTGAAATCACGATAAAGGCGGCGGACGGAAGGCGCGTTAATGAAATCAATGTTGTTCACACACCCGTTAAGCCCGAAAAGGGCACGAAATAAAACGGGCCGGCGGTCAAATCAACATGAATTAAAATCGGAGGTAAAACCACAATGAAATATAAAAGAGTACTGTTAAAAGTCAGCGGCGAAGCACTTTCGGGCAAAACGCCCATTGATTTTGAAAAGGCCACGGAAACCGCACTGCAAATTAAAGCGCTTCATGATGCGGGCTGTCTGCTCGGTGTTGTTGTCGGCGGCGGCAACATTTGGCGCGGACGCTCCGGCGGAACAATGGACCGAAGCCGCGCCGATAACATAGGCATGCTTGCAACCGCCATGAACGCACTCGCTCTTGAGCAGGCACTCATCGACCTTAACGTTCCCGTTCGCGTGCTTTCCGCTGTTTCAATGGATATGTTTATGGACAGTTATTCCGCACGCGAAGCGAACAAGTCCGTTGACGCCGGCACGGTTGTTATCTTTGCCTGCGGTTCGGGCGCGCCTTTCTTTTCCACGGATACGGCATCGGCACTCCGTGCTGCTCAGATTCACGCTGACGCACTGCTGCTTGCAAAAAATGTTGACGGAATATACACCGCCGACCCGAATGTCTGTGCGGATGCAAAGCGTTATGCCCGCATCAGTTACGATGAAGTCATTACAAAAAACCTCAAGGCAACCGACTTAACGGCAATGAGTTTTTGCCGCGAATACAGCATTCCGATGGTGCTTTTCAAAATGCACTCCGCAGAAGCGCTTGTTGCCGCCGTTAACGGCGAAAATGCCGGCACGATAGTTGATGCGCAGCCGGGATTCGAACTTGTTTAAATTAAACGCTGCTTCGGCGGCAGTCGAACTCATAAGCAGCATCAATCGGAGTTGCCCTTGCGCAGTCAATTTGCGAATTTTGCCGCAAAAATACAAAAAAACACCCCCGACTGCGGTTGACAACGCCGCGGCCTTAATATAAAATAATACAGTTAATTCATTCTTCAAGAGGAGGATTTACCATGGATATTATCGAAACCGCACAGGATAAAATGAACAAGACCATTGCAGTGCTCAACAGGGATCTCGGCTCCCTTCGTGCAGGCAGGGCAAACCCCAAGCTGCTTGACCGCATCATGGTGGACTATTACGGCACGCCCACTCCCATTAACCAAATGGGCACCGTCAGCTCACCCGAACCGCGTCTTCTTGTTATCTCGCTGTGGGATGCTTCAATGATCTCAGCCGCGGAAAAAGCAATTCAAAAATCCGATCTCGGCATCAACCCGTCGAACGACGGCAAGCTCATTCGCCTTGTTTTCCCCGAACTTACCGAGGAGCGCCGCAAAGAGCTTGTTAAAATCGTCCGCAAAAAAGCCGAGGAATCCAAAGTTGCTGTCCGTGCAATCCGCCGCGAAGCAAACGAAACCATCAAAAAAGACTGCAAGGACGGCACTATCACCGAGGATGACCAGAAGAGGCTTGAAGAAAAGGCTCAAAAGGCCACCGACAATGCCATTAAAGAAATTGACCGCATTGCAAGCGAAAAAGAGAAGGAGCTTCTTGCCGTTTGATGAACATACTCGGTTATCCGCTTGATCGGGCCGCTGCAATTCTTGAGCGTGCGGGCTACCGCGTTGAAACGGTCGAGGCACGTTCACGCAAGGGCGTTGAAGGCGACTCCAAACGTGTTGTGCGCTGCCTTCCCCTGCCCGGTCGCAGCATTCCGACAGTTCAGCTTGTGTTTTGTGAGTTCAAAACAAACGTCGATTCCCTCCGTGCGGAGGATACGGCGGACGCTGAATCAACCCATTGAGAATACGCGGCTGCTGCAGGTTCTCGGCTTGCAGCAGTCTTGTTGTCGTATTTTTATGATACTGCCCGGGCGTGGTGCCTGTTCCGGCCGCCTTTATGTTTTATGAAGATTTATCCCAAATTCACAAATGAAGAACTTGCCGCACTTTCACTCGGCGGCGAACTGCCGCACCATGTCGGCATAATAATGGACGGCAACGGCCGTTGGGCAAAGAAACGCCTGCTTCCGCGCAGTGCGGGGCACCGTGCGGGAATGGAATCCCTGCACCAAATCGTCCGCACAACGCATTCCCTCGGAATCGAGGCTCTCACGGTCTATGCATTTTCAACCGAAAACTGGGCTCGCCCCGCAGCCGAAATCGATGCATTGTTCAAGCTCCTCTCCGAATATTTTTATAAAGAAATCGATGAGCTGAACCTGAACGGCGTCCGGATACGCACCCTCGGCGAACTTTCGGCATTTAAACCCGGACTCCGTTCCCTCATGGAGGATGCCGTTGAAAGAACAAAGCATAACACCGGCCTCTGTTTCAATATCGCCGTTAACTACGGCAGCCGTGACGAAATCGTTCATGCTGTCCGCCGCATTGCAGCGGAGGGCATTGCACCCGATGCCGTTACCGAGCAAACAATAGCAGACAGGCTTTATACGTCAGGACTGCCCGAACTTGATCTCATCATCCGCACCGCCGGTGAGGAGCGTTTGTCCAACTTTTTGCTTTGGCAGGCCGCATATGCCGAGTTTGTTTTTTCAAAAACGCTGTGGCCCGATTTCACTCCCGAGGTTTACTTTGGCTGCCTGCGCGAGTTTTTGAATCGAACCCGACGCTTTGGCCGTGTGCTTTGATTTTGCGGAAGTTTTGTTCAGGTTTGCGCCGTTTTGCGGCTCCTTTAAGCGCAGCCGCAGAATAATTTTGATTTAAGGATTTTGTTTTATGAAAGATTTGCCTGTTCGCACTTTAATCGCCGTTCTGTTAATCGGTCTGCTCTGCCTCGTTGCTTGGTTCGGGGGCTGGGTTCAGGCGGCTGTTCTCGGACTTTTCACAGTTGCAGCTGTCTATGAAATGTTCACGATCTTTGTCAAAAGAGGAATTCGCCCCGCCGTGCTTCCGCAAATTCTGCTCGGCGGCTCAATGTTCGCCGTAATGTATAAATTCGGCGCAAGATTCATTCTTCCGATGGCGGCTGCCGCATTTGTTGCAATCATGGTTGAAAGAATCCTTAACGCGCGGCGCACAAATGAAGATCTTATCGCCTCACTTGCGCTGCTCGTCTACCCCGTGTCTCTGCTTGCCTGCTTCGGACTTGTCGGGTTCGGCCGAAACGATATTTCGCGTGCAGCATTCCTTTGCATTTTTGCCGGTCCCTGCATGGCTGACAACACCGCATACATGGTCGGTTCACTGTTCGGCAAGCACAAACTCTGTCCCTACATCAGCCCTAATAAAACTGTTGAGGGCGCAGTAAGCGGCGTTGTCGGCGGTGCTCTCGGCGGCGTTATTGTCTATTTTGCTCAAAAACTCTGGGGACTTGACGTTTCTCTCGTTACTCTTATTGCAGTATGCTTCATCGCGGGCATCGTTGGGCAGTTCGGAGATCTGCTTGCATCCACATTCAAACGCTGGGCAGGTGTTAAAGATTACAGCAATCTTTTCCCCGGTCACGGCGGCGTGATGGACAGATTGGACAGCGCAATGGTCGCTGCGCCAATCGTTGCGGTCGCATTTGCATTTTTCATTTAATATGCATCAAGCGGATGCCGAACAGTCGGTCTGCTGATTGCCGCAGCCCGCTGCAAAGGCGGCTTGTCCGCTCCGTTGTTGTTTACGGATTTTTCCATTGGGCTCAGCTGCGGATTCGGCAGCTCGCAGAAAAACTTCTCATTGTACGGAGGATCAACAAATGAAAAAAATCGCCGTTTTCGGTTCAACCGGTTCAATCGGAACACAAACTCTCTCCGTGGCGGGCTTTCACCCGGATGAATTCGAAGTTTATGCAATAACTGCAAACAAAAACGCAGAGCAGGTGGTTCGCAGCGCAAATGAGTTTCACCCGAAGTTCATCGGCATGTATGACGAAGCCGCCGCACGCGAAGTTTCCGAACGCTGCCCCGGCATCACTGTTGTTTCGGGCGGCGAAGTAAACTCGCTTGCGGCTCTTTCCGAAGTTGACATTGTTGTGAACGGTGTCAGCGGCTTTGCAGGACTGTTCCCGCTGCTTTCCGCACTCCGTGCAGGAAAAACCGTTGCGCTTGCAAACAAAGAAAGCATTGTTTGCGGACATGTTGTTGTGAACCGCACTCTCGCCGAATTCGGCGGAAAAATACTTCCTGTTGACAGCGAACAGAGTGCAATTTTTCAATGCCTTGCCGCAGGCCGCAGTGAGGATGTTCGTTCGCTTATTCTGACAGCATCCGGGGGTATGTTCCGCAACGCCTCGGCCGATGAACTTGCCCGTGTAACGCCGCAAATGGCACTCCGTCACCCCACGTGGAGCATGGGCGGAAAAATCACGATTGATTCATCCACGCTGTTCAACAAGGGACTTGAGCTCATGGAGGCCGGGTGGCTGTTTGATATTGAACCGAATCGAATCGAGATCCTTATTCACCCGCAGTCCGTTGTGCATTCGATGGTCGAATTTTGCGACGGTGCAGTGTTTGCGCAGATGAGCCCTCCCGATATGCGCCTTGCGATTCAGTATGCGCTCACCTATCCGTACCGCATCACTTCTCAGCTTCCGCGCCTTGACCTTGCAGCTCTGCATTCTCTCACGTTCGAAAAACCCGACTGCACACGATTCCCCGCAATTTCTCTTGCATATGACGCTTTCCGCGACGGCAGCAGTCTGCCCATCGCCTACAATTCCGCCAACGAAACGGCCGTTGAGCTGTTCGTTCGCGGCTGCATCGGTTTTACCGACATTGCAAAATGTGTTGAATACTCAATGGAAAGAATTCCCCGTGAAAAAATCGGCTCCGTTGACGACATACTTTATCTTGATAAAGAAGCCCGCAGGTTGGCCTGTGAATGCTTCGGAAAGGAAACATTATGACAATTGTTTACATACTTCTTGCGATACTTATTCTTGAGCTGCTGATTTTTATGCATGAGCTCGGTCATTTTACGGCGGGCAAACTGCTCGGTTTCCGCATACTCGGCTTTTCGCTCGGATTCGGTCCGGCTCTTTTAAAATTCAAAAAGGGCGAAACCGAATACTCTCTTCGTGCATTTCCCGTGGGTGGTTTGTGTCAGTTTGACGGTGAAGATGAAGAGGCCTTGGAGAACGACCCGCGCCGATTCAACGCTCAGCCCGTTTGGAAGCGTTTTATTGTTATTCTTGCCGGTCCGTTCATGAATATACTCACCGCCTTTCTTATCGCGTTCGTGTTCTATCTCTGCAAACCGATGCCGGTTTACGCTGTTGACCCTGTTACGCATTACGAGGTTCCGATCGTTGCTTCAGTTAAAGAAAACAGTCCCGCAGAAAAGGCCGGATTGAAAAACGGTGACGTCATCATTGCAATCAACGGTCAATATCCGACCGAAACGGCTGACACGGACATTTACTCCTCTGTTTCCGCACTTATCGGTGCCGCAGGCAATGATTTTGTTATGACTGTTGAGCGCAGCGGAGCGCAGCTGGATCTTGCCGTCGGCGACGCCTTCAACTCAACTGAAAACAGAACCGTTATCGGCATAACGATAAGCGGGCTTGTTGACGACTACCGGCATTTGAACGTTCTTCAGGCGGCAGCAGGTTCCGGAGAATACCTCGTTCTCATCGTGAAAGCAACAGCCCAGGGCATTGCGGGCATGTTCAAACACGGCATACACAGCGGAGATATTTCCGGCGTTGTCGGAACGGTCGGAATCATGGTTGATGTTGCGCGGGAATCAATGATTAATCTTGTCAATATCGCTGTGATCCTTTCGCTCAGTCTCGGGTTGTTCAACCTTATTCCGTTCCCCGCACTCGACGGCGGAAGGCTGCTGTTCCTTTTGATAGAAGCAATTATCCACCGTCCGCTGAACCGCAAGGTCGAAGCAATCGTAAACGGTGTTGGACTCGCCCTGCTGTTCACACTTATGATAGTTGTTACAATCAGCGACGTTGTGGGACTTTTCAGATAGTGCGGATCGCAGTGCATTGTTCGTAAAGATTCAAAGAGGTCTGATATGAAACTTCTTATTCTTGTCGGCAGCGGTGCTGTCGGAAAGATGACCGTCGGGCAATCAATCATGAGAAAAACGGCGCTGCGCCTTTTCCACAACCATATGATGATTGAACCCGTCATTGAGATTTTCGGCGAGTATAACCACTCCGTTGTTGCAAAACTTCGAAGAACGATTTTTGAAGAGTTTTTGAAAACCGAACGGGAAGGGTTGATTTTTACCTATATGTGGGCTTTCGATTGCCCTGAGGACGGCGATTACATTCGTTCCGTTGCGGAGCTTTTTCGCTCACAAGGCGCAGAAATCTATTGCGCAGAGCTTGTTGCGCCTCAATCCGTCAGGCTTGAACGAAACCGAACGGAAAACCGCTTGCGGCATAAGGCCTCCAAACGCGATTTGAATTTTTCTGAGGAAAGGCTGCGGCATGAAGACAGCAAGTATCGCTTGGTAAGCAATCCCGGAGAGATCCCGTTTGAGAACTATATTCGAATCGACACATCCGAACTCAGCGCGGATGAAACTGCGGAAAGGATAATCGACGCATTTTCAATTCCGCAAACCTGTCAAACCGGCAAGGAATGATTCCCCGCTCGGCGCATCAAATTATATATGGCAAAACAAACATCGGCAGCCCCTAAGGCAGGGAACTGCCGATGTTTTCAGTTGCTTATGTATATATAAATCACACCGAAGCTTCGGCAGCAGTCGCTGCGGAACGCGCTGACCCGATTTCGGTAAACAGTTTTTTGAATGCCGTAACCCTGCTTTCTTTTTTAAAAATCACTGCATTCATCCCGTCCGCAACTGCGGTCACGGCATTTTTTGCGGTCAAAATCGGTATTTCCGGAAGTTCGCGGCTGAAACACTCCGCAAGGCCGAATTGCAATGCACCGCCTCCGATCAGCGTTATTCCCGTATCAAGAAGGTCGGCGGCAGCCTCCGGCTGCAAAGCCTTCACGGCATCCTTAACAAAGCGAATGAGCGCCGTTTGCCCTTTTTGTGCAGCCGCCCGCAGCTCCGCGCCGTTTGCGCGTACCGTTTGCGGCAAACCGTCGTCGGCCGAACGCCCCTCAATATCAAAGCTCAGTTTATTCAGGTTCTGTTTAATTATTTCCGCCATGCGCTCACCTATCAGCAGCCTGTGTTCATCGCGGAACCAATTTTGAATCGCCCTGTCCACAGCCGCGCTGCCATCATTCGAAAACCCCTGCCAAAGCATTCCGCCGTTTGCGAATGCAGCGCAAGTCATTGTTTCCGCTCCGATGTTCACAATCATATGTGCCCTGTCCGAAAACAAATCCGCATCAGCCCCTATTGCGCCCATCAAAAGCGGATCATGCACCTGAAGCGCACGAAATCCCGCAAGACGTGCCGCCTGTTTGAGAGCATTTTGCTTCACCGTGGGCAGCATATGCGGTATCGCTGCATGCAGCTCAATCGATGCCGTTGTACGCTTGCCGGTTTTTTCGCATGCAAGCCGACCGAGCAGCAGCGCAAGCATACGCGTGTTTGCCGCCGCACCATCGCGAACAGGCCGAATTACACCGCTGCGATGCAGCAGTGCTGCATTGCCCGCTGCGGCGACCGTGAGTTTTGCTCCCGCTTCAAGAGCGATTGCCGTTTCCTCCGCCGCAACTTGCCCCCGAGCAACACATTTAATGCATTTTGAACCTATATCCGCTGCAAAAACGGTTTTGAACATCTTTGAACGACCTCCGAAACAATTCCTTCTCGGCACGGGGAATGCATTCAGTCTTTGCACTCCCTGTCCCTATAAGAAATTATTCCCTTTTTTGCAAAGAATAACCCGTTCCGATTCAAAAATTTTCGGTTTTTTTGGCTTTTTACGGCAAAGCAAAGTGTTCCGCACCACCGAGTTGCCGCACACGGCAGAAACCTTTCTCACTTACTCTATTCGATACGTTCGTAAAAACCGTGTGGTAATATCCCTATTTTTTTAAGCATTTTGTACAGTACAGGAATCGGCATACCGATAACCGTGAAATAATTTCCCCGAATTTCGCGGACAAACATGCCGAACGGCCCTTGTATGCCGTAAGAACCCGCCTTGTCCAGCGGGTCGCCCGAATTCACATAATCCGTTATCTCGTCGGGAGACAGAGTTTCAAACGTGACCTCCGTAATGCTGCATTCAGTTTGAATTTCCGCTTTTTCCTGAATGCTGCATTCAGTTTGAATTTCCGCTTTTTCCCGAATGCTGCATTCGGTTTGAATTTCCGCTTTTTCCCGAATGCTGCACTGAGCGGCGGCGTTTTCATCAGGGATATCCGCAATCACGGACACTCCGGTGAAAACTCTGTGGGTTTTTCCGGAAAGCATTGAAAGAATGCGCACTGCATCCTCCGCATCTTTGGGCTTGCCGATAATCACGGGCTTTGTCTCCCCATCCTTTTGAAAAGCAACGACCGTGTCGGATCCGATAACCGCAAAATCCCGCCGCCCCGCCGCAAAAAGACGGTCAAACACCTCTTTCGCCTTGCGAAATGAAAGAGCACGAACAAAACTCTCCGGGTCATTTTCATCAATCGTTTCATCAGCATTGCTGACAATAATCTCATAGTCATATCCGCACATTGTCAGCAGCTCGCGCCTGCGCTGTGAGCCGCTTGCAAGAACAAGTTTCATAGTCATTTTCCTTACGTTGTATAAATTTCGGAATACTGTATACGCGGTTCGCACGTATTTGTCGCATTTTACATTTTATTGTCAAATCAGACTTTTTCAATACGTCTCGTTCTGCGTTTGCCTTCGGGCAGGGCTATAATACCAGTATTGCCGATGTATTTCAAGGGCTGATTCCCCGTTTTAAAAAAATTCAAAATTTTTTTCATTGAAGTGGTGAAAGGTGTTGATTTGTGGGGCGATTGATGATATAATCATCACACATCCCACGATACGGGTAATGCATTACATAGTAAACGCCGAATCCGGCTTATTCTGCAATAAAGACCATGAATTCCGCGCTTTTTTGCAGAAATGCGGATTTTCGGTGTACTCAATCGAAATTAAGGCGGTGTCGATATGCTGTTGGGGCAATCCAGAAACAATTTGGACTCCAAGGGGCGAATTTTCGTCCCCGTTAAGTGGCGTCCCGACACCTCCGATCACGTTGTTGTTCTTATCGGATTGAATCCTGCCGATGTCAAAAAGGAAGAAAGATTCCTTCAGATTCTTCGGTACGAAAAGTTTGTTGAATTTGCAAAGGATCTAACCTCCTCGCGTCCCTCCGATTTATCCCTTATGCGTGCCAAGCGAAAGATCTTTTCAAGCGCGGAAGAGTGTACCCTTGACAAACAGGGACGCATACTGATTCCGCAATGGCTTGCAAAGTATGCAAACCTTAAAGATGAGGTTCTGCTTTGCGGCGTTGAAGATCGCATTCTCGTTTGGAATCCCGATGATTTCGAGGCAGCGGAAGCCGACTACACGCTTAATGAGCTTTGCTCCGATGTTCAGAATTATTCCGATAAAACTCCCGGTAATTCTTCTGCGGCATCGCTCATATCATCCGCATTCGGAGGTTAATAAAAGATGCTCAATGATATAAACACAAGCTTTTATCACACCCCAATAATGCTTCCGCAGGTTCTGTCCCTGCTGCGCCCGGAACGCGGCGGAACATATGTTGACGGAACGCTCGGCGGCGGCGGTCACAGCCTCGGAATTTTGCGTTCACTCCCTGCCGGCGGCAGATTGTTCGGCATTGACCGCGACGGCGAAGCTATCGCCGAAGCCTCCGCAAGGCTTTCGGTTTTTCCGAATTTCACGGCTGTTCGCGGCAATTTTTTTCAACTTACCGAACTGCTCAATGCCCGCGGAGTCAACGGTGCGGACGGAATCCTGCTTGATCTCGGCGTCAGCTCGCATCAGCTCGACGATGCGGAGCGCGGATTTTCATACGGAAGCGAGGCGCGGCTCGATATGCGAATGGACAAATCCGCTCCGCTCAGCGCACATGATGTTGTAAACGGCTATGATACAGCTGCGTTGACACGAATCATACGCGACTACGGCGAGGAACGCTTTGCCTCACGCATTTCAAATGCGATCGGTGCGGCGCGTGCGGACAAGCCCATTGAAACAACAACCGAACTTGCCGAAATTATCAAAAATGCAATACCGGCGGCGGCAAGGCGCGACGGGCCGCATCCGGCAAGGCGAACGTTTCAGGCAATTCGAATTGAGGTCAACGGTGAGCTTGCGGGACTTGAACAAGCGGTGCGCGATGCAATCCGCTTTCTGAATCCGGAAGGAGTCATTGCTGTCATAACTTTTCACTCTCTTGAAGACCGAATCGTTAAGAACGTTTTCAAGAACCTTGCAAACCCCTGCACCTGCCCGCCTAATGCGCCCGTTTGCGTATGCGGACTTAAGCCCGAGGTTGCAATACTTACCAAAAAGCCGCTTGTTGCGGATGATACCGAATTGGATTTGAACTCAAGATCGCGCAGCGCAAAACTCCGCGCAGCGCAGAAACTCATAAACACGACGGGGGACGAATAAAATGGCAAAGGATTCAAGATTTAACGGCAGAACTGTTGAAGAAATGCGTGTCTATGCGCCAAACAACGGCTCATTGGCATACAAAAGCGATTATCTTTACGACACAAGGCTTGCAGCGGCTCAACCCAAGCGCAGGCAGGAAACTGCCGCGCCCGCAGAAACCCAGCCAAAGATTCGCCCGCAGAAAACGCGCATTCCGCTTTCCGTCACGCTGCGTGAGCGCAAAGCCGGAATTAAGCTGACTGCTTTCCTTTTTGTTGCGTTGATCGCAATGTCCGCGCTTTTGGTAGTTCTCCGTTTTGAGCGCATTGCCGGAGTTCAGCGCGACATCAACGAAATCAATGCCGGCATAGCCGCCGCCCAGCGCGGGTTCGGAGAACTTGACATGGATCTCAACTCCTCCATCGACCTTGAAGCGGCACGACTCGCTGCCGAAACCGCAGGCCTGCACCCGAGAAAATAGCGGCAAACGGCGGACGAAAACGCCTGCCGATAAAACGGAGTCCGCCGCGCGCACGCAAGCGGTGATCGGCAGAAAACGAAATATATCCTTTGTTCATTTTCTGAGCCGACCGGCGTTTGTCATATATATTCGGAGGTAATTCTGCAATGAGCATCACAGCCGTTCCCCCCGGCAAAAAACATCGCAAAAAGAATAAAAAAGCACAAAAAGCCCTGAAACCGCAATGGTCAACATACAAGCGGATTGCATGGCTTTTGCCTGTTTTTGCTTTATTTTTTCTCTTCCTCCTTATTCGCATTTTCTGGCTTCAGGTTATTGACGCAAAAGAGCTTCAGCAAAAGGCATTAAGCCAGTGGACGCGCCCGACAACCGTTACGGCTGAACGCGGCATGATAATCGACTGCAACGGGCAGACGCTTGCAAAAGACGGCCCCGTTTACAAAATTGTGATATGGCCGAATTCCATTTCCGAAAGCGACAGAGTTCGTGTTGCCACGGAACTCAGTCGTGTTCTCGACCTTAACTATGAAAAAGTTCTTGAACGAGTTTCAAGCAAAAAACTTCGTGAATTTATTCTCAAACGACAGGTGAGCAAAGAAGCCTGCGACGAAATCCGCAGTTTGCAGCTTGGCGGCGGTGTCGGAATTTCACCGGACACAAAGCGCTATTATCCGTTCGGCACTCTGCTTTCACAAACCATTGGGTTCACAAGCACGGACGGAACCGGGCAAAGCGGGCTTGAGCTGACATACAACAAGTATCTCACCGGCAAGGACGGCGAACGTATTGCCGAAACGGACAGCAGGGGAAACCAAATTGCCGACAGTATGATTCAGGAGTTTCCGCCCACGGACGGTTCAACACTGAAGCTTACCGTTGATGCAAACATTCAAAGTTACCTTGAAAACGCGCTTGCCGAAGCTGTTCAGGTCAACAATGCAAAAAATGCACAGGGAATCATCATGGATGTCAACACCGGTGCCATCGTTGCAATTTCAACAAAACCCGACTATGACCCGAACTCCCCCCCGAGGGACGACATGCAGATGCTTGCCGAGCTTTCCCGCAATCGCATTGTAACCGATGCATACGAACCCGGTTCAACTTTCAAAATCCTTACCCTTGCGGCAGCACTCGATTCCGGAAGTACTCATCTTGAGGACAGTTTCTACTGCAACGGCGGTTATATTGTAAACGGCGAACGCATCAAATGTTGGAAACATGCCGGCCACGGCTCCCAGAACCTGACGCGCGCCACGGAAAATTCCTGCAACTGCTGTTTCATGAAACTCGCCTTGACAATGGGTACCGAAAAGTTTTATGATTATCTTTATGCGTTCGGCCTTGGGCAAAGCACGGGCAGCGGACTTGTCGGTGAAAGCGAAGGCATCGTAACTCACCAGAAATACGTTACCCAAAACGATCTTGCACGCATCGGCTTCGGGCAAAGCATTGCCGTGACGCCGATTCAGCTTGCAAGCGCAGTCTGTGCCGCAATCAACGGAGGCGAACTGCACACACCCTATATCGTTGACGAAATCATATCGGCCTCCGGTGAAACGGTATTCAAGGCCGATACGTCCCCCGTTCGCAGGGTCATCAGCGCGGAAAGCTCCGCATACGTTCGTCAGATACTCCAAAGTGTTGTTGATAACGGAACGGGCAAAAACGCAAAGCTTGCAAACTACACCGTTGGCGGAAAAACGGGAACGGCGCAGAAATACGACGAATACGGCCGTGTATCCTCGGGAAATTATATCTGTTCATTCATCGGATTCGCTCCCGCGGACGAACCCCGTTATCTCTGCCTCATCCTTGTTGATGAGCCTCGTGTAAGTTCAATTTTCGGCAGCACGGTTGCCGCACCTTTCGTCCGCCGTGTGCTTGAGAATGTGTTGACGCTGAAGGAAGTGCCCGGTTTAACCCCGGAAACAAGCTATCAGACGGTTCAGCTGCCCAACCTTGTCGGAATGTCCGCGGCTGACGCTTCCGCACTGCTTGCGCAGTACGGACTTGAGGGCATTTTCGAATGCGATGCGGTTGTAACAATGCAGGTTCCGGCAGCGGGCCAAAGCGTTGTTATCGGCTCGTCCGTTCTGCTGTACACCGGACTTGAGGGTGTGAACACCGCCGAACCGACCGATGAACCGTATTATGTTACCATGCCGAGTCTAATCGGGAAAACTGCGCTCCAGGCGCATGATGAGCTCAAACAGCTCGGGCTTACAATGATTGCCGACCCCGCCGATCCGTTCGGATATGTCATCGGACAAAGCATCTATGCGGGCACGCAGGTTGAATTCGGCTCATCCGTAACGGTTTATTTCGGCTATTCGACTACAGGCGGTTAATTTCCGCAACAGGCAGACTTTTTGCTGCAAAATCAATACTTGCTTTATAACAGGAGAAAAGCAATGCTTATAAGTGAACTGACAAAAAATACCGACTGCCGCATAATCGGCAGCGACTGCGACATCAGTAGAATCGAATACGACTCAAGAAAACTCACCGGCGGTGAGCTGTTTTGCTGCATCCGCGGCACTTTCAAAGACGGGCACGAATTTGCCGAAAGCGCAGTTGCCCGCGGCGCAGCCGCGCTCCTTGTTGAACGGGAGCTTCCTCTTTCCGTGCCGCAAATTATTGTGAAAAACTCACGTCATGCAATGGCCGAACTTGCAATTGAGTTTTACGGTCATCCGCTTGACGGAATCCCTGTCATCGGCATCACCGGCACGAATGGAAAAACGACAACAACATACATGATAAAAGCGATCGCCGAAAAGGCGGGCTATAAAGTCGGACTGATCGGCACGATTCGAAACCTTATCGGCGACAGAATCATCCCGACCGACCGCACCACACCGGAAAGCGTTGAGCTTCAGCGTGTGTTCAGGCTTATGCGCGACGAGGATGTTCAGCTTATCGTGATGGAAGTCAGTTCGCACGCATTGGATCAGGACAGGGTTCACGGAATCGAGTATCTCATAGGCGGATTCACGAACCTTACGCAGGATCATCTTGATTATCACAAAACTTTTGAAAATTATCTTGCGGCAAAAAAAATTATGTTCACACGCAGCAAATTTGCCGTTATGAATGCCGATGACAGCCACAGTGCTGAGCTGCTTCGCGGAATCAATATCCCAAGCATCACATACGGCATTCGCTGCGAAAAAGCCGATGTTCGCGCTGCCGACATTGAAATCTGTGCGCGCAACATCGAATTTGAAATGCTGACGCCGAACGGAAACAAGCAAATCAATGTTTCCATTCCCGGGCTTTTCAATGTTTTTAACGCAATGCTTGCAGCATCGGTCTGCATGAAACTCGGAATTGATTTGGACACCATTGCGGAAGGGCTGAAAAGCGTGAAGGGCGTTTCCGGCAGGATGGAATCGCTGCCTGCGGAAGGCTTCGATTTTTCCGTTATACTGGATTTTGCACACACACCGGACGGACTGTCCAACCTGCTCTCTGCCGTTCAGGGTTTTGCCAAAGGACGCGTCATTGCCGTGTTCGGCTGCGGAGGCGACAGGGATAATGCCAAACGTCCGATAATGGGTGCAACGGCGGCAAAACTTGCAGACTTCTGCGTTGTAACATCCGACAATCCGCGCACGGAAGACCCGACGCGCATCATCAACATGGTGCTTGAAGGTGTGCGCAGCGAAAAAACGGAGTACGTTGTTATTGAAAACCGCCGCGAGGCAATACGTTACGCACTGAATATTGCAAAGAAGGACGATGTGGTTGTTCTTGCAGGCAAGGGTCACGAGAACTATCAGGAAATCAACGGCATCAAGCATCCGTTCGATGAAAAAATAATCGTTGCCGAAATTCTTGAAGATATGCGCTGCGGGCGCAAATAATTCCGTATTCGGCACAGTTTTGCGCATCGGGCCGTTTCGGTTCCATGCAAAGAAAAAATATAAGAGGTTCGTATTATGCAAAAGATGATTTTCGCTTTCATAACCGCCGCAGCAGCGGTCATGCTCATTTCTCCCCTGTTCATTCCAATGCTCCGACGACTCAAGTACGGGCAGGTTGAACGTGCCGAGGGGCCGCACGCACATTCCGCAAAGGAAGGCACTCCGACAATGGGCGGCATTATGTTCATAATCGCGATCATTATTGCAGTTGCGGCATTCAGTATATACGGCATTGCATTCGATTTTTCGGTTCCTGCCGTGCTTATCATGCTTGCGTTCGGGCTTGTCGGCTTTCTTGACGACTTTATAAAAGTCAAGCGCAAGCGCAATCTCGGTCTCCGCGCATACCAAAAAATTATCGCACAGCTTCTTCTGTCCTTTGCAGCGGCGTACTATGCCTATAAAAGCAGTTTTATCGGCTCAACATTGTATGACCCGATTTTCGGCAGCATCGAACTCGGCGGATGGTACATTCCCTTTACGATGTTCATGATAATTGCCGTTGTCAACAGTGCAAACCTGACCGATGGCTTGGACGGTCTGCTTTCCGGCGTCTCGCTGATTTACAGCATTGCAATGGGTGTGCTTTTTCTCTATTTTGCAAAAGTTTTCGACGGCAGCTTCATTAACGAACCCCGTTTCGTTGCAAACCGCGACGGAATGCTTTGCATGAGCGTTTTTGCGTTTGCGGTCGCCGGCGGCTGCCTCGGCTTTTTGAAGAGCAACAGCTATCCCGCAAAAGTCTTTATGGGAGATACCGGCTCAATGGCACTGGGCGGCGCAATGTCCGCAATGGTCATTTACAGCCGTTCCCCGTTCCTCTTCCTGCTGATGGGCGTATGCATTGTTGCCTCCGCCGTGAGCGTTGTGCTGCAGGTCGGCTCGTTCAAACTGCGCCACGGCAAGCGCATATTCAAAATGGCACCTCTTCATCACCATTTTGAGCTTTTGGGCTATCCCGAAACAAAAGTCGTTTCAGGATACATGATAGTGACCGCACTTGCCTGCGTTGCCGCTCTCGCACTGTTCCTTTGATAGAGCAAACAAATCCGAGTTTGTTATATCATGCAGCATAACTCTGCATTGCAGAATTCCCACAATGGGTTCCTGCGGTTCGGGTGAACCGTTTTGAACACATAGCCGCCGTTCGGCGCCGAAAGTCGTGATTTTTGTTGGCACTTGGCACGACTGATAATGATACCGGGTTTTTAAGAAGGAGCATCGGCACACTTCTCAAAACCCCGCTGCTCCGAACGGCAGCATCTAAAAGACTGCACTGCCGCAGATACGAATTTGTTCCGCAGGCAGCTTAATTCACCGAATAAAACCTATAAACAACGAAAGGACGCGATTCGATATGAAAAAAACCGCACTGATCGTCGGAATGGCAAAAAGCGGCATTTCGAGCGCAAAACTGCTTTACAGAAAGGGGTATAACGTTATCATTAACGATATAAAACCCGTCATTCCCGGGCTTGAGGAAGCCCTTTCCGGCATTGAATACACCGACAAACTCGGCGAAGCTCCCGAAACACTTTTGGACGGAGTGGACCTGATGATCATTTCCCCCGTTATTCCGATTTTCGCTCCATTTGTCCGCAAGGCACAGAGCCGCGGCATTGAAGTTATCGGCGAAATTGAACTCGGTTATCGTTATTGCAGCAGAGGAACGCATTTTGTGTGCATCGGCGGCACGAACGGAAAAACCACAACCACTGCGCTTACCGGCGAAATATTCAAAGCAAACGGCGAAGGCCAAACGTTTGTTCTCGGCAACATCGGCATTCCAATTACCGAACATGCATCCGAAACGCGCCCGGGCGACACCGTTGTTGCGGAAACCGCCGCTCTCCAGCTCGAAAGCATCCGTGACTTTCATGCCGATGCAGCCGGGCTTTTGAACATCACCGAGGATCATATCAATCGGTTCGGCTCGATGGAAGCGTACATTGCGGCCAAAATGCGCGTTTTTGAAAACCAGACCGAACAGGATTTTGCCGTTCTGAATGCGGATGATCCAATTGTTTCGACCGCGGAAACAAAAGCAAAAAAGCTTTACTTTTCAAGGCTGCATGAGGTTCGGGACGGCGCCTTTGTCCGCAGCGGCATCATCATCTTCCGCATGAACGGAGTTGAAACGCAGCTTATTCCCGCAAACGAACTTGGCATCATCGGTGCACATAACCTTGAAAACGCGCTCTGTGCGGTTTGCCTTGCTATGTCCATGGGAGTAAAGCCGGATGTCGTCTGCAATGTTTTGAAATCATTCAAAGGTGTTGAGCATAGAATTGAATACACCCGCTGCCTGAACGGAATCACCTTTTACAACGATTCAAAAGGCACAAACCCCGAATCCACCGTTAAAGCCGTTGAAGCAATGACAAAGCCGACAGTACTTATGCTCGGCGTCGGTAATTATGATAAGCAAAGTGATTATCGTCCCGTCTTCCGCGCCTTCAACGGAAGAGTTAAGGCTGTTGTTGTAAACGGCTCGAACACCGAAGCTATCATGCGTGCGGCCAAAGACGAAGGGTTTAAAAACATCTACCCCTGTTCGGATGATTTCCGCGCACTGATACTGAAAGCAGCATCCCTTGCCGAACCCGGCGATGCAGTGCTGCTCTCCCCCGCCTGCGCAAGCTGGGGCATGTTCGACAATTTTGAACAGCGCGGTGACATATTTAAGGAAATAGTAAACTCACTCTGAGGCGGTTTTGATTCCCGCCCATCGGGCTTGAGTTTCCGCCGAAAAATGCCGCATTCTGCCCGAAACGGTCCCTCCCGCTTCGGAATAATCGATAAGAGAGGTTGAGATGGAAAGCAACGCAACACATATTCATTCCGCCGAAAGGCACGGCGGCAGTTCTCCCGCCGCTGCACCCATGCCGACAATGCGCCCGCGCAGACACGGCATGGACTACTTGCTTTTTCTTACAGTTGCGGCAATCTGCGCATTCGGCGTTGTTATGCTGTTTTCCGCAAGCTATTATTATGCCCAGTCCTTTCAGGGCGATGGGTATTACTACGTAAAAAAGCAGCTGCTCTTCCTTGCAATCGGCATTCCCGTTATGTTCGGGCTTTCGTTCGTGGATTACAAATTCTACCGACGCTTTGCATGGATGGCATATCTGCTTATAATCCTGCTCCTTATTGCCGTTCTTCTTTTCGGCAAAAACCTGCAGGGCGGACAGCGTTGGCTCAAAATCGGTCCGCTGCAATTTCAGCCTTCCGAACTTGCAAAGTTCATAATCGTTATTTGCATGGCAAAATACATGACGGATCATCATGAGGATATGCCGTCGTTCGTTCGTGGGCTTTTGCCGATGGCTGCACTGCTTGTCGTTCCCGCCGTGTTGATTTATTTTCAGCCGAACGTTTCCATGCTCATAATCCTTTGCATTGTGTTTGCGATCATGCTTTTTATCGGAGGAGCGGATCTGAAATATCTCAGCATTGCGGCACTTATCGGCGGAGTTGCTCTCGTTGTTCTTTTGTTTGCTGCGTCATATCGCGAAAGCAGATTTACTGCATGGCTTGATCCTTGGGGCAACAAAAGCGATGCCGGCTATCAGATCGTTCAATCGCTTTATGCATTCGGCAACGGCGGGTGGTTCGGTCAGGGGCTTGATGCAAGCCGTCAAAAGCTCCTGTTTTTGCCTTATCGTGAAAGTGACTTCATCCTTTCCATCATTGCCGAGGAACTCGGCTTTGTGACTGTTGCACTGTTAATTGCGGCCTACTGCTTTATTATCTACCGCGGCATTCGAATTGCGCTCTCCGTTCGCGACAGGTTCGCTTCACTTGTTGCGGCGGGGTTCTCTTCCATACTTGCCGTGCAGGTTATGGTCAACGTTGCCGTTGTTACAAATTCAATACCCGCAACAGGGCAAACGCTCCCCTTCATCAGCTCCGGCGGTACCTCGCTTGTTATATTCCTTGCCGGCATCGGCGTACTGCTCAATATTTCACGCTATACGGAACCCCGAAAATCACGCGGAGAATCATATGGAAAACAAAAAAAACAGAAACAGCGGCAGCAATAACGAACCTGAGTACGGCAGCAGGCATTCCCGCAACCGTTCTGCGGACGCTTCAGGCAATTCCGCACACGGGGCCCGCGGTGCGGCCGGAACACGTGCACGCAAGGTTCCGCACGGTGTTGAATCCGACGGGCTGGATACCCGCGCAGCGGCACCCGCACGCGGCATCAGCCACGAGGAAAAGCGGCGGAGACAAAACAGGCGTGACATTTTCAGTTCGCTCGGAATTCTTCTTCTTATCGCACTGCTTGGGTTTTGCGGCTATACAGCCTACCGCTTTACCTGCGTTGACTCGTTCATTGTTTCCGGAAGCGGGCAATACAGTGCCGAACAGATAATCGGCCTTGCAGGTTTGCAGACGGGCAGGCATATTCTTTCCTACAACACGGATGAAATATCAAAAAACGTATCAAGCATTCCGAATTTGATCTGCACCGGCGTGCGCAGGGTTTTTCCGAATAAAATCAGTATCAATGTTGCCGATCACAATGCTGCGGCGGCCATACCCGCAGCAAACGGAACATATACGCTTATCGATGCCGAAGGGCTTGTGCTTGCAATCGGCGCGGAAAGCAGCGGTGAGCTTATCCTGCTCCGCGGCATGGCGAATATCGGCTTTGTGCATAATACCGTGATAACCGAAAAGAACCATTGTCTCCGCACCGTCACGGCAATGAAGCTGCTTGCGGCAGTAAAAGAATGTGATTTTGCAGAAAGCGTTATTGCAATTGATTTGTCCAATGCCGCCTCGATAAAGCTTGAGCTTCAGCACGGCTACACTTTTGTTCTGGATGACTGGCGATATGCGGAAGGAAATATTAAAACCGCAGCAAAGGCTTACGCACGCCTTCTCCCCGTCTATCCGAGCGGGGGGACGGTCAACATATTTAAGGATTCAACCGTTGTTGACTTCACTCCGCGCAGTTCGGCCGCATCGGTCCCGCCTGAAACGGATGCACCGCAGCAGGTGACTGCTCCGCCGAATTCAACGGACGAGCCTTGATGAAACATTGCGTTAGATTTTATAAAACAAATTAGGTTATTCTATCTTTTTTACGCAAAGTCGCTGCCCGGGTGTTGCGCATAATATTGCATATATGCTATAATGAGCATACATATATGCACCGTCCGCACACATGCCGTTTTCGTTGAGAAAATGTGACATACCCCGCCGAAAACTGTTTTTTGGGCAGCGGATTCTGCATTTGGAGAGCTTGAATGAAACAGAGTGTTATAATCGACATCGGCAGCAGCAAAGTTCTTGCCATGGTCGTCTGCCCCGCGGCTGACGGCGCAATCATTGTTCAAAATGCCGAAGAACGTACCTACTCCGGGTATCGATTCGGTGAGCTTCCGAACGCGGCCGCACTGAGCGATACACTTGAAAGCATTGCCTCTGCGCTCCGCAGCTCTCAGGGAATCCGCCTTCGCAGTGCCTGTGTCGGAGTTCCCGCACCATTCACAAAGACCCTGCTCAACTCCTGCCGACAGCCTGTTGAATCCAGATCGCACCGCGTCACGGAACCGGACATCGATCTTCTGCTTGAGCAGGCGGCGGATTTCACTCCGCCGGAAGGCTTTACGCTGATGCACAGCTCGCTGTTCAACTTTGAACTTGACGGCATGGCGGCGGAGCATTCGCCCGTCGGCAAGTCCGCAAAGGAAATTTCGGCGGATGCGGCGCATACCTTCGTTGACTCGGCTTTCGCCGCAGTCGTTTCGGATGCGCTTCGCTCAGCAGGCATTGCCGCCGATCCGTTTGTTTCATCGCAGTTGACAGGGGCATTGTTCACAATTCCCGAGCCGGACCGCGAAAACGGTGCGATACTGATCGATTGCGGCGGTCAGCATTGTGATGTTTCACTCATATATGACAACGCTCTGCTTTGCTCCGAAAGCATCGGAATCGGCGGCGAACACTTCACGCGTGATATTGCATACGGGCTGCGCCTTCCGTTCAGCACGGCGGAAAGCATCAAACGCAGGTATGTATTCGGGCTTGATTACAGCAACTCAGTTGAACGCGTTATGATTCCCGGAGAGGGACTTGCAACGCTCAGCTGCGGCGCAATTCAATCCGTTATCGAAGCCCGCATCGTTCAGCTTGCGGATGAAATTCAAAGCATCATCAGCGGCATTGAACAAAACGCTCGGGCGCGCTTCCCCGTCTATCTCATCGGCGGCGGAATTGCGCTTATGCGCGGCGGCGCCGAAAGGCTTTCCCGACTTCTCGGAAGGCGCGTATATGTTTCCATGCCGCGGACAAGCCTTATGAACGCCGTTAACTACGCACCGGCATTTGCGCTTGCGCATTTCATGCTTTACGGCAGCGGTTCACTTGCTGTCGGCAACAGACGACTGGTGGATAATATAGTCGGCAACATCAGAGATTTTTTCGCTTACCGACAAAATGCATAGCAATTATGCAAAGATTGCCACAGTATGCACCGATTGGTTTTTGAAAAGAGCAAACCGTTCGATGCATTCTCAAAGTTTAAATCAACCGAAGACAAAGGAGGTTTTATCAATAATGGCACTTGATCTTGAACTCGATAACGAACAGGGCAATATTGCCCAGCTTAAAGTCGTCGGCGTCGGCGGCGCAGGCGGGAACGCAGTGAACCGTATGGTTGAATTTGGTCTTCGCGGTGTTGAATTTGTATCCATCAACACCGACAGACAGGCTCTATTCACCTCCAAGGCAGACATCAAGGTTCAGATAGGTGAAAAGGCAACCCAAGGTCTCGGCGCAGGTGCGGAACCTGCCGTCGGCAGGGCTGCAGCAGAAGAAAGCATTGATGAGATCAACGACGCAATTCGCGGCGCAGATCTTGTTTTCATCACCGCAGGTATGGGCGGCGGCACCGGCACCGGGGCAGCACCCATAGTTGCAAAAGCCGCCAAAGAGCAGGGCATACTGACCGTTGGTGTTGTTACAAAGCCTTTCAGTTTTGAAGGCCGCTCACGCATGAGGAATGCACTTCAAGGCATACGCGATTTGCGCGATGTTGTTGACACGCTCATTATCATTCCCAACCAAAAACTGCTTTCCATTGTCGGCAACACACCCATTAACGATGCGCTCCGCGTTGCGGACGATGTGCTCCGTCAGGGCGTTCAGGGAATCAGCGACCTTATCACCTGCCACACAATGATCAACAGCGACTTTGCGGATGTTCGCACCGTCCTTTCCGCAAAGGGCATGGCCCACATGGGTATCGGCACCGCAAGCGGCGAAGATCGCTGCACGGAAGCTACCCAGCAGGCAATCAAAAGTCCGCTGCTTGAAACAACCATTGATGGTGCAAAGGGCGTTCTCATCAACGTTGTGGGCGGACCCACTCTCGGCATGATGGAGGTTGACAATGCAACCAACCTCATAACCTCGGCTGTGGATGAAGAAGCACGCATCATTTTCGCAATGGGCATTGATGACGCAATGGGAGACGATGTTCGTGTTACCGTTATTGCAACAGGCTTTGAGTGGCCCGCAGAACTGGATAACGACCCCTCAAGGACGCGTCAAAATGCTGTAAATTCCGGCGTTCGTCCCGACCCCGACTCCCGCGACGGCAGAGGCATTCGTGTTGATACACGTCCCGCCGCTCCCGACCGTGAACAATATGATATCCGTGACGACCGCTTAAATACTCCGAACGCACAACGTGAATACGGTACTGCACCCATGCGTGACGAACCCGGCAGGCGCGACTACGTTGATCGCAGCTACAGCGACAGGCAGGAGCCCCATCGAAACCCCGCTGACTACAGCGACAGGCAGGAGCCCCATCGAAACCCCGCTGACTACAGCAGCGGCATTCGCGGCGGTTCAGGCTCGAACAGTGCAGATTACGGCAGACCCGATTATGAGAGTCGCCCGGGATACGGCAACGCTCCTGCATATGACGACAACAGGGGCTACGGCAGCAGCTACGGCGATGAACCTCGCCCGGCAAGGCCCGCTGAGTCTTCCCGCCAAAGCACTCCCCGCGATAACCGCGACAAAAACAGCGGACTCGATTGGCCCTATTTTCTCCGTTCCAAGAAAAAGAACAACTGATTTAACAATCTGACAAAAAAACCGAAAGCATCCGAACATGCAGACAGCATTCGGATGCTTTCAATTCCGTTATGCGGTTTTATTTACATCATCATTATTTGCACAAAGCAGCCGACATCAAAATTCGTTGTTGACAATACGATGGGCTCGGTGCTATAATCGTTTTAATCGGTGGTTCATCCGCCGAAATTTAAACAAAGGGGTATACCGGAGTGACCGTGATCGACTGAGTTTTTATGCAAAGCAAAACTTTTTTTGTTGCGCTTAAAAGTGTGCAAAAGAGTTTGCGCTGCGATTCGGTTGATAACATCCCGGTGGACTTCCGCATATTTAACAGGATAAATGCAATGCAGACTTTGTGTTTCCCTGTATGAGCTTTATAGTTCTGCTCAGAAGCGGATGTGAATGATGTTTCACGTTCCGTTTTTTATTTTCATAAAATGTGTTTTATGTGCACCTTAACGAAACCCTCCGAACCGCCCGCAGACTTCGGCTTTCAGCGCATTTATAACCCGCAGGCTTGAACAACAAGGAGGTTCATATGTCCATAATTTCAGTACGCAATTTAACTTTCTGCTATGAAGGCAGTTTCGACAACATTTTTGAAAACGTAAATTTCACGATCGATACCGATTGGAGACTTGGTTTCATCGGACGAAACGGGCGCGGAAAAACGACTTTTCTGCGGCTGTTAATGGGCGATTATGCATACGAAGGAAGCATCACGGCAAGCGTTCATTTTGACTATTTTCCGTTTGCCGTAACAAATGAATGTCTGACCGCTGCCGAAATTCTTCTGAATGTTTCCGGTATTGCGGAATACGACTTTTGGCGCGCCGAGCGGGAACTCGGACTTCTCGGTGTTGATGAAAGTGTGCTCCCCCGTCCGTTTGCAACGCTTTCCAACGGAGAAAAAACCAAACTGCTGCTTGCCGCACTCTTTCTCAAGGAAAACAATTTTCTGCTCATTGATGAACCGACGAATCATCTTGATCTTGACGGGAGACGACTCGTTGCGAAATATCTCAAGAGCAAACGAGGGTTCATTCTTGTGTCGCACGACAGGGCATTCCTTGATGAATGCATTGACCATGTGCTGTCAATTAATCGCAGCACGATAGAAGTCATTCACGGCAATTATTCATCATGGCAGCGTGAAAAAACTCGGCGTGACGATTATGAACGCGGTGAAAACTCCCGTCTGACCGCCGAAATTGCCAACCTGCGCAATGCAGCGGACAGAATTGCTTCATGGTCGGACAAAGTTGAAGCAACAAAAATCGGCGGCGGTCCGTGTGATCGCGGCGCAATCGGCGCAAAAGCCGCAAAGATGATGCGTCATGCAAAGGCACAGGAGAGCAGACTTGAACGCGAAATCGAAAAACGAGAGGCACTTATGCACGATGTTGAATATGACGAGCGGCTGAAGCTGCATCCCGAGCCGTATTTCAGGCAGAATCTGCTTTTATCAAAAGACCTTTCCATTTTTTACGGTGACAGATGCGTTGCAAACGGAATCAGTCTTACGCTCAACCGCGGGGACAGAATCGCGCTTGTCGGGCGTAACGGCTGCGGTAAATCCAGTTTGCTGAAGCTTTTAACCGGCCAACCAATTGCACATACGGGCACACTTGAAATCGGCAGCAGACTGACCGTGTCGTATGTGCCGCAGGATATGTCTTTTCTTTCCGGCAGCGCAGACGACTTCGCCGCAGAAAGCGAAATTGATATCACCCTGTTCAAAACGATTCTGAGAAAGCTTGATTTCAAGCGTACGCAGTTCACAAAAGATATGTCGGAATTTTCCATGGGCCAAAAGAAAAAAGTCCTGCTCGCCCGCAGCCTTTGCCAAAGAGCCAACCTCTATATCTGGGATGAACCGCTGAACTACATTGACGTTATATCAAGACTTCAGATAGAAACGCTGATACTTGAATACAAGCCGACCATGCTGTTTGTTGAACATGACGAAGCTTTCGTCAACGATATTGCAACGAAAGTGTGCAGAATCAGTTTGAATCAATAACGCTGTTTGCCGCTGCATCCCGGCTGCTCCGTGTATTGCAGCAGGGCGGCGAACGTGAAAACAGGAGCATTGTCATACGGCAATGCTCCTGTTCGTTATTTTCAGTCAATCGTGTGCGTTGATTCCTGCTTATACCGCGGAATTATTTGCCGCAGCAGCAACAGCAGGGATGATCAACGGAGGACATATGCTTGATGAGGTCAACAAGCTTGTTGGAATAACCCCATTCATTGTCATACCAAGCAACGAGCTTTACGAAATGATCGTTGAGCATGATGCCGGCGGTTGCATCGAAGATGGAAGTTCTCTTATCGTGATAGAAATCGGAAGAGACAACAGCGTCCTCGGTGTATCCGATGATGCCTGCGAATTCGGGGCTTTCGCTTGCTGCTTTCATAACTGCCTTGATTTCATCGTAGGTTGCAGGCTTTTCGAGCACGCAGGTGAGGTCAACAACAGAAACGTCAATGGTGGGAACGCGCATGCTCATGCCGGTCAGCTTGCCGTTAAGAGCGGGGATGACCTTGCCGACTGCCTTTGCTGCACCGGTGCTGCTGGGGATGATGTTGTGTGCTGCCGCACGGCCGCCGCGCCAATCCTTGCGGGAAGAACCGTCAACGGTAAGCTGGGTTGCGGTGATGGAATGAACGGTGGTCATAAGACCCTCTTTGATGCCGAAATTATCGTTGATAACCTTTGCAAGAGGTGCAAGGCAGTTGGTTGTGCAGCTTGCATTGGAAACAACGTTCATGTCGGACTTGTATTCCTTGTTGTTTACACCCATAACGAACATGGGAGTTGCATCCTTTGCGGGTGCGGAGATGACGACCTTCTTTGCGCCGCCTACGAAATGCTGGCTTGCGAGTTCGGTGGTGGTGAACTTACCGGTGGATTCAACAACGTATTCTGCGCCGCATTCACCCCAGGGAATCTCCTTGGGATCCATGCAGTTATAAACGCTGATAGCTTCGCCGTTGACAACGAGCTTGCCGTTTTCAACCTTGATTTCTCCGTCAAACCTGCCGTGAACGGTGTCATACCTGAGCAGATAAGCCATGTATTCAAGGTCGATGAAGGGATCGTTGATGCCCATTACAGTAACGTCGGGATCCGCTGCTGCTGCGCGGAAAACGAGCCTGCCGATGCGGCCGAAGCCGTTGATGCCGATTTTGGTTGCCATGAGTGAAAAGCCTCCTCAAAAGATTATAAATGTTTGAATCGGAAGCCGGCGGCGAAAAAGAAGCCGGCCTTGACCTTATTATACCCCATTACGGGGAAAAAACAACTATATAATTCGGGATATTTTTTCCGAAAAAATAGAAAAAAATTAATGCGCCGACAAGCCGAACCGCCTGCCGGCGGAAGGTGTCAGAAGTTCAGCTCCTCCGCAACGATATAGAGCGGACGCTGCTTAAGCTCATCGTACATGCGGTTCATGTATGCGCCCTGAATGCAGAGGAAGAGGAAAGTGAGTCCCTGAAGCAGAACAACGCCGTCAACTGCCCACAGCCATGCGGGGAATTTGACTCCGCAGCAGGCAAGCACGATGAGCGCGATAAGACCGAGACCCGCAATGATGCTTGTGAACACGCCGAAACCGCCGCAAAGCGTCAGCGGACGATCACTGAAACCAATGATTCCGTCCATTGCAAGGCGAATCATTTTTTTGAGCGTGTACTTGGTTTTTCCCGCAAAGCGTTCGTTGCGGACAAATTCAATTGGGACGGCGTCAAAGCCCATCCAGCCGCTCATGCCGCGCAGGAAGCGGTTATGTTCACGCATTTTGAGGAACACATCCGCAACTTTGCGGTCGATAAGACGAAAATCACCGGTATCAAGCGGAATTGCGGTTGCACTCATTGACTTCAGCAGGCGGTAATATGCAGCAGCCGTGAGCTTTTTGAAGATAGTCTCTCCCTGCCTCTTGAGGCGTTTGCCGTATGCTATATCAGCACCGTTTTCCCATGCTTTGACCATTTGCTCGATAACTTCGGGCGGATCCTGCAAGTCAACGTCAATGATTATCAACGCATCACCTTTGGCAGCATCCATGCCGCAGGTTACGGCAAGCTGATGCCCGAAATTCCTGCTGAAGGAACGCACCTTGACCTGTGGATTGTTCTTTGCGATATTGCGCAGAATCTTCATTGAGCCGTCACGGCTGCCATCGTTTACATAAATGATTTCGTAAGGATAACCGATTTTTTTCATAACCGCATCCATACGGGAAAATGAGGTTTCAAGCACCTCTTCTTCGTTATAAACGGGTACAATAAGCGAAAGTGTTTTTTCCATAATTATTAACCGTTGCCCTTTATTCTTTGTTGTTGCAGCGCAAACCGCATTGCAATGATTCCGCAGCGGCGGATGCGCCGACATATTGCTGCCTCCGCAGACCGACCGTTCCGGCCGTGTCTTGGGAGATTATACAAATTATATCCTATTTCGCCGCAGATTTCAAGCAAAAAGGGAAAAATAAGTCCGTACGTTATATTCCGTCATCAATGCCCGGGCTGAACACCGACAGAAGCATCGAATTCAAGAGTAAAAGGTTTATCCGTCAGCGCTGTATCTGTCAATACTGTTGCAAAAAGCAGATTCTCCCCCGGCTCAAGCTTCAGCATGAACGAGCCGTCTGCCGACTGCATGCTGCCGGAAGCAATGAAGGCCTCGCTGCCGCCTTCCGTCGTGTCCGCGAAAATTATGTTCACAGCACAAAAAAGGGTTTCGGGGTAGCTGTTTATGACCATGCCGTCAACGAATGTGCCGTCTCCCTCCTCGAAAACGCGAAAGTTTACAAATCGGAGATATTGCTCAAAATGCTCCGTGTCGCGAATTTCTTTTCCAAGCGCATCATAATGCATTATGCCGCCCGTAGGCGCTGCATCGGCCGTCGGATATGTACCCGCTGTCGGCTCGGCGCTGTCGGCCCGGAATCCGTGAGGCGGCAATGTCACATCGGGCATAATGCTTGGGTTTTTGTCATTGCAGCCCGCTGCCGAGAGCACTAAAGCCGCAAGCAGTCCCGCGGACAGGCGCAGTGCAAAACGCATACACCCGTCCGCAATATCGTTCTTTATTTTGAAGTGTTCAAACACAGTTTTACGCATTCGCGGGAAGCTTCCGATGTTCACGGATAAGCTTTTGACGCAAATCATACAGCCCGTCCGAATAATCGACTTTGTAAACTTGCGGGTTCATCAAACGCTTGCTTTCCTCCCAGAGGGTGTCAAGCTCCTGCTTTGCATATGCCTGAATCTGTTGAATCGTCGGACAGTTGTAAACCTGTTTTCCGTCTATGAAGATGGGCACAAGCAGCTCACGCATTGTGTAATCCGTAAGTGTCATGCGTTTATAAGTTTGTTCGGGGTGGTAAATCGTGAGCGGTTTTGTCGTGTCGAACTTTTCATCGCGCAAAGCGATAAGATCGGCAATCGCCATATGATCTTTATCATACAGGCGATAAACGGTTTTAATGCCCGGGTTTGTGATCTTAACAGCATTTTCGGACAATTTGATTTTCGGATAAACGACGCCGTCAATAATTTCAGCAGACATTTTGTAAACGCCACCGAGTGCAGGCTTGTCGTCTGAAGTTATGAGCTTTGTTCCGACACCCCAAGTGTTTATGCATGCTCCCTGCATTTTCAGGCTGTTGATAAGCGTCTCGTCCAAGTCGCCCGAAACACAGATTTTTGCATTTTCAAACCCGGCTTCATCAAGCATTTTTCTTGCTTTTTTGGTAAGGTAAGCAAGATCGCCCGAGTCAAGGCGAATGCCCACCGGCTCATAACCTCTGCTGCGAAGCTCGTTAAAAACTGTTATTGCATTAGGAACGCCGCTGCGCAGCGTGTCATATGTGTCAACAAGCAGCAGACAATTTCCCGGGAAAATATCCGCATAGGCGCGGAAAGCATCAAGCTCCGTCGGGAAGCTCATTACCCAGCTGTGTGCATGTGTGCCGAGGATGGGAATGTTGAAAAGCTGACCCGTGAGAACATTGCTTGTGCCGCAGCAGCCGCCGACAACGGCAGCACGTGCGCCGTAGTTCCCTGCATCCGGGCCCTGTGCGCGGCGCAGACCGAATTCCATTACGGCATCACCCTTTGCGGCATAGCAGACGCGGCTTGCCTTTGTTGCGATAAGCGTTTGATGATTAACAAGGTTCAGCAACGCTGTTTCAACGAGCTGTGCCTCCATTATCGGTGCAATGACGCGAACGAGCGGTTCATACGGATAAACGAGGGTCCCCTCTTCCATTGCATAGATTTCACCCGTGAAATGCAGTCCGCGGAGTACGCTTAAAAACGATTCATCAAAAAGATTAAGCGAACGCAGGTAAGCAACATCGTTCTCCGAGAAATGCAGATCATTGATATATTCAACGATAGATTCCGTGCCCGCCATGACTGCATAGGAAGAATTTGCTTTTGTATCGCGGAAAAAAAGGTCAAAGACCGCTTTGTTGCCCGCCATGCCCTTTTTAAAATAGCCGTACATCATGGTCAGCTGATAAAGGTCCGTCATCATGGTCAGGTTGCGGCTGCTCATTATGCTCATTTGTGGTTGAATCCTTTCGGGGGTATTTATATAGTTAAAACTGCCGGAGATACACTGAATAATTCACTTTTCGGGAATCAATAAATCAGTTCTCGTCAGTGCTGTGTTTTTGATATTTTTTAAAAACATCATCAAGCGTTTTTTCGTCATCGATACCGACAAGGGTTTTTTCCTCCCCTTCGCCTGTTTCACGCAAAATTACGTATTCGAGTTCATCGCTGTCATCATCAACCGGAAGCAAAACATAGTAGTTTTCGCCGTTGTGGCATGTGCAATGCTGCATGATGTCGGCAAGGTTAAGGAATTATCTGAATTTCCTAAGAATGATTACACTGACGAGGGTAATTTCTTAGGACATATCGTTATTGGATATGAGATGGTTATGGAGAAGGTTAAGCAGATAGACGGATTCCCTGATATGCTTGCAATGCAGATTGGACACTGCATACTTTCACATCACGGAGAGCTTGAGTACGGCTCACCTAAGAAGCCATCAATAGCAGAGGCTGTTGCATTATCTATGGCTGATAATATGGATGCAAAGCTTGAGACATTAAGGGAAGCACTTGAAGCCAAGGATACCAACGACTGGCTTGGTTATAACAGATGGATACGGTAATGAGTATGTTTGGATAGAAGTGCCAAAAACAGATACAGTTTATCAAACAGCAGGATTAAACATAACAAATTTTACTAATGATGAATACGACAAAATAGAAGATGATTTACATACATATACAAATTATTATAGAAACGGAACAGAATATAAAGACGTATTTTATAAAGATAATACAAGCGGATGGTTTAAAGACCAAAACGCATATGATGAATTAAAACATAAAATGCTAAAAAGCGTATATCAAAATGGTGGCTTTTGGGTAGGAAGATATGAAGCTGGAATAGAAATGAATAGAACAGAATTAGGAGAGACAAACGCAGTTCCATTAACAAAAGCCAATTTATATCCATACACTTATGTTACTAGAACGCAGGCCAAGGTATTAGCCGAAAAGGTGGAAGCGGGAAGTTATACAAGTAGTTTAATGTTCGGCGTACAATGGGATTTAATCTTAAAATACATAGAAACAAAGAAAATCACAGTTGATTCTAAAATAAAAGAAACTCTAAATTCCAATAGTATAATAATTGGAA
>OLPA01000462.1_pt1 | contig 38419 bp, 29 predicted proteins | sample 1672811 | NCBI WGS metagenome assembly OLPA01 (sample SAMEA3136726, study PRJEB25190) | human gut metagenome | biome: human gut; feature: human-associated habitat; material: faeces | place: Austria | collected 2013
GGCGGAGGAAAAACATCAATGAAAAGAGTCAGTGCACTGATTTGCCTTATGATTATGGCAGTATCTATCTTAGCACCTTCCTGTTTCGCAGCGAAAGAAACAGCAAATACGCAGAAAGGCGCAAACTTCAAAATAGAAAAAACCACTCCGGAAAACAATGCGAAAAATGTTTCCGTGGAAAACCTGAGTGTGAAGATCTACTTTGACACGGAAATGCTCCCGAAGGATAAGGCTTCCCGCGAAGCCAACGCCAAGCAGTTCAAGCTGACGGATAAAAAGGGAAAGAAAATTCCGATCAAAGTATATTACAGCCACAAGGAAGAAGGCCTGGTCATGGTCGTATCCGACACGGTGAAAAAGGACATCCAGATCGAAGGCGACACCAACCTGGTGCTGGCCGAGGATGTGCTCAAGCGTTTCCAGGCCTACGGCTGGTACACCGACGAGTTCAGCTTCATCCAGCCCGACGGCTCCTACAAGGAGGACATCGAGGGTCTGGCCGAGGTCATCGCCAAGGTGCTCTACCCCGAGGACAACCACCCAGAGGGCAAGAGCCTGCGCTTAAAGCAGCAGTATTTCTTCGTTTCGGCCACGATGCAGTCTATCGTGCGCAAGCACATCGAGGTCTACGGTACGGCGGAGAACTTCCACGAAAAGAATGTGATCCAGATCAACGACACGCACCCTGCGCTTGTGATTCCCGAGCTGATGCGCATTCTGATGGACGATGCGGGCCTCGACTGGGATACGGCGTGGCACATCACCACCCATTCCGTCGCCTATACGAACCACACGGTGCTTGCCGAAGCGCTTGAGCGCTGGCCGCAGGAGCTGATGCAGTCGCTGCTGCCTCGCATCTGGCTGATCCTCACGGAGATCGCGCGCCGCTATCAGGAAAAGATCGAAAACTACTACCACGACCCCGCCAAAACGAGCGAGCTTGCCATCATCTGGGACGGTCAGGTGCGTATGGCGAACCTCTGCATCGCCGGCGGCATGGCCGTGAACGGTGTGAGCGCCCTGCATTCCGACATTCTGCGCAACGATGTTTTCAAATATCAGTGCGCCATGGAGCCGGAAAAGTTCAAGAACGTGACAAACGGCATCGACCACCGCCGCTGGCTCGCGCAAATCAATCCGCGGCTCGATGAGGTGGTGCGCGCGCTTGCGGGCGGAGATGAGTATCTGCTGCACCCCGAGGCGCTCAAAAAGCTTGAATCCTACGCGAACGACACCGCCGTGCTCGACCGTCTCGGCGAGATCAAGCGTGCCAACAAGTTGGACTTTGCCGCCTACGTCAAAAAGACGCAGGGCGTTGTGCTCAATACCGATGCGATCTTTGATGTGCAGGTCAAGCGCCTGCATGAGTATAAGCGTCAGCTTTTGAACGCGATGCACATTCTCTACCTCTATCAGCAGCTGCAAAACGACCCCGGCCGCGCCATGCAGCCGCGCGTGTTCCTCTTCGGCGCGAAGGCCGCGCCCGGCTACGCCGTCGCCAAGCGCATCATTCGCCTCATCAACTCCATGGCGGCCGAGATTAATGCGGACCCCATCTGCCGCGACAAGCTGCAAGTGGTATTCCTTGAAAACTACCGCGTGTCGCTCGCCGAGCATCTGATGCCCGCGAGCGAGGTGAGCCAGCAGATCTCCACCGCCGGCAAGGAAGCCAGCGGCACGGGCAACATGAAGTTCATGATGAACGGCGCGCTGACCGTCGGCACGCTTGACGGCGCAAATGTCGAGATGCACGAGGTGCTCGGCGATGAGAACATGTTCCTCTTCGGCCTGCACGCCGACGAGGTCGTGCGCTTGAAGCGCGAGGGCTACACCCCGCAGAAGCTCTATGCACGCGACGAAAACCTGCGCTGTGTGATCGACAAGCTCAAGCAGGGCTTTTCCGATGGCAACACCTACGAGGATCTTGCCTCGCGCCTGCTGCTGAACGACGAGTATATGCTCTTGCAGGACTTCGCGTCCTATTGCGCCGCCGAGCAGCGCATGGCGGAGACCTATGCAAGGAGCGAGGACTGGAACCGCAAGTCGCTTCTCAACATCGCGCGCAGCGGCATCTTTGCTGCCGACCGCGCCGTCGCGCAGTACGCCGATACGATTTGGCACGTAGAACACAAGTGAAATATTTCAAAAAAGGGACAGCAAAGCTGTCCCTTTTTTGCGTCAGGCGGTGCTTTTCCCCAGTATTGACAGCTATGATATAATCGTGCATGACTGAAAATATGAGAAAACAGAGGAAAACGCTATGGAATTCACACAGGGCGTGCGCTTTGATTCGCTCGGCCTCACGGAAGAGGTGCAGCGCGCGCTGAAAAAGAAGAATATCGAGGAGAGCACCCCCGTGCAGGCGGGCTGCATTCCGCCGATGCGCGAATGGAAGGACGTCATTGCCAAGGCGCCCACCGGAACGGGCAAGACCTTCGCCTTCGGCATTCCTATCATTGAGCATATCGAACCGGGCAGCGAGGAGACCGAAGCGGTCATTTTAGCGCCCACGCGCGAACTCGCCATGCAGATCACAAACGAGCTGCGCGACCTGTGCGTATATCTTCCGGGCGTGCGCATTGTGTGTCTCTACGGCGGCGCGCCCATCGGCAAGCAGATCGACGCGCTCAAAAAGCGTCCGCAGATCGTTGTCGCCACCCCCGGCCGCCTGAGCGACCACATGAAGCGCCGCACCGTCAAGCTCGACAATGTCAAGACCGTTGTGCTCGACGAGGCCGACCGCATGCTCGACATGGGCTTTATCCGCGATGTGACGCGCATTCTCGACAAGCTCAAGAGCCGCCGCAACCTCGGCATGTTCTCCGCGACCATCTCGCGCGAGGTCATGGACATCAGCTGGATGTATCAGCGCGACCCCGAGGAGATCACCGTGCAGGCGAAGGAAGAGAACAAGCCCGACATTGCGCAGTATCGCATCGACGTGGACCAGAACGACAAGGCGCACGTCATGGCGCAGATCATTCGCGCCGAGGGGCACGAGCGCGTGATGGCCTTTTGCAACACCAAGGGCATGGCGGAGCGGCTCAAGGCCTTTTTGATGATGGAAGGACTCGATGTCGACTGCATTCACGGTGATATTCCGCAGAAAAAGCGCGAGGCCGTCATGGCGCGCTTCCGCCGCGGCGAGCTGCCGGTCTTTGTTGCGACCGACGTGGCCGCGCGCGGCATCGACGTGGACGATGTGGACGCGGTATTCAACTATGATGTGCCGCTCGAAAACGAATATTACGTGCACCGTATCGGCCGCACGGGGCGCGCCAAGCGGCGCGGCGTCGCCTATACGCTTGTATCGGACTATCCTTCAGGCATGCGCCTGGACGCGATCGCCAAGTACACCGGTGGCGAGGTGAAAAAGGCGCATCTGGACGAAAACGGAAAGCTGGTCGAAGGTTGACGGAGGATCTTTCCGCTGCATGGGAGCAGAACAAAAGGGAGCATTTCTTTTTTAAGAGATGCTCCTTTTTGCATAGGCCAGCGGCGACAATTTGGTAACAAATTGTAACTTTTCACGCTCCTGCCTTTACAACAGCGGAAAATTTCGCTATAATGAAGCGCATGTTACGATACTGGAGCGGCGGCTTACCGCGCTTTTGCTAATAGGAGAGACTATGAAAACGATAAAACGGATCGCAGCGCTGCTGCTTGGCACAACGCTGCTGCTTGGGCTGTTGCCCGGCTGCGGCAATAAAAAACAGGGGAATGAAAAGCTCGTTCTCAACGTGGGCGTCTGCGGCGCGATCGACTCGCTCGATCCCGCGATGAACACCGATACGGACGCCGACAGCATTTTTCATGCCCTGTACGAAAACCTGATGCGCGAGAGCGACGACGGCAGCGGCGAGGCGATGCTCACCAACGGTATGGCGAAGGAATATACCGAGGAAACGAACTATGACGGCACCGTGACCTACCGCTTCACGCTGCGCTCTACCGCGCGCTGGTCGGACGGGGAGAAGGTGACGGCGGACGATTTTGTCTATGCCTGGCAGCGCCTGGCCGACCCTGCGACCAATTCTCCGAACCATTCGCTGATGAGCGTGGTGGCAGGCTACGACGAGGTGCGCGAAACCGGCAACAAGGCAAAGCTTCAGGTCTCTGCCAAGGATAAATCCACCTTTGTCGTTACACTGAGCGCGCCTTGCGCGTACTTTATCGAGGGCATCTGCACGGCGGTCGCCACGATGCCGCTGCGCCGCGATTTGACGGAAGACGGCGCCGACTTTGATATGCCGAATGTTGTGAGCAACGGCGCATATCATGTGAGCGCGTGGTCCAAGAGCAGCAAGCTGACGGCGGTGCGCAACGAGGAGTATTACGAAGCGCGCCTGGTTGGTCCAGATGAGCTTGGCTTTGTTTTTGCTTCCGGCTCGGAAGAGGCGTGGAAGCTTTACGAGGCGGGTGACATTGACTATATCGCCCACCTGCCAGACAGTGTGATCGCCGAACTTTCACAAGATGAAAACTGGAAGCCGACGGCGGTGTATGCAACGGCGTGCGTGCTTTATAACCACGAGAGCGACCTCTTCTCAAACGAACATATCCGCGAGGCATTCGATCTTGCCATCGACCGTGCGGCCGCTGCGGCAGCAGGCGGCGCGGAGAATACGCCTGCCACGGGGCTTGTTCCCTACGGCATTCCGGATTCCGGTGAAACGGACGATGACTTCCGCACGACCGGCGGCGTGCTTCGCAGCATTGACGAGGAAGACGTGAACACGCGGCAGGCGGAAGCACGTGAGGAGCTGAGCTACGCGGGCTATTACAGCACGAGCATGTTCCCGCCGATCGAGCTTTTGTATGTCACCGGTACGGAAAATGACGCCGTGGCTGCGGCGCTGCAGAACATGTGGAGTACGACGCTCGGCGTGACGGTGATGCTGCGCGGCGTGACGCAGGCGGAATACAATGCGCGCATGGAAGCGAAAAATTATGAGCTTGCGCTGCAAAAGATCACCGCACTCTATGAAGATGCGATGGGCTTTCTTGACCGCTGGTGCAGCGAGAGCGAGCAGAACCTGATCAACTATGAAAACGGCACTTACGATGTGCTGATCGGTGTAGCAGCGGCATCGGAAAACCTTGTGGCGCGCACAGCGTTTCTTCACGATGCAGAGATGATGCTCTTCGACGATATGGCGCTCTCGCCGGTGTATTTTGACGGCACGGCGCACCTGCTGCGCGATACGCTGCGCGGCGTATACACCGATGGATTTGGCAACAGCTATTTCACCGGTGTGCGCGTGAATACGGACTGAACCGGAGCAAACGAAACCAAACGACAGCTTTTTCTCAAAAAGCTGTCGTTTTTTCTGTATTTGACAGAAAACTTGCAGAAAGTGCTTGCATTTCGTGCACGAACATACTACAATACAAGCCTTGGGCGGATTGATCGCCCACCATTATTTGTTATGAGGGTGTAACTATGACTGCCATCTTGAATCTGGCCTTTGCGCTGCTCGCAGGGCTTTTGATGACGCGTATTTTCAGCCGCTGGCACCTGCCCGATGTTACGGCATTTCTTGTGACGGGTGTTCTGATCGGACCGTTCGTGCTCGGCCGCCTCGGCATTCCCGGCCTCGGCTTTGCAGGTTACGATCAGGTCGAGACGCTGAGCATGATCTCCGATGTGGCGATGGGCTTTATCGCGTTTTCCATCGGCAATGAGTTCCGCCTCAGCCAGCTGAAAAAGACCGGCAAGCAGGCAATGGTCATCGGCGTTCTGCAGGCACTTGCCGCGCTGGCCTTTGTCGATGTCGCGCTTGTCGTGTTCCACTTTATGCGCCCTGACGTGCTCTCCGTTCCTGCGGCGATCACCCTCGGCGCCATCGCCACGGCTACCGCACCGGCGACCACGCTGATGGTCGTGCGCCAGTACAAGGCCAAGGGTGAGCTCACTGACCTGCTGCTGCCGATCGTCGCGCTCGACGATGCGGTGGGTCTCATCGCGTTCGCTGTGTCCTTCGGCATTGCCCGCGCGATGGACAGCGCGCAGTTCAGCGTTGCGAGCATCCTGCTCTCTCCGCTCATCGAGATCGTCGGCTCGCTGCTGCTGGGTGCGATCGCGGGCTTTGTCCTCACGAAGCTTGAGACGATGTTCCGCTCGAACTCCAACCGTCTCTCGCTGAGCATTGCATTCATTTTCCTGATGGTCGGCCTCTCCGCGGTAGAGTTTACCGTTGCAGGCGTGGAGTGCGGCTTCTCTCCGCTGCTCGTGTGCATGATGCTCGGCACGGTGTTCTGCAACATCTGCCCGCTGTCCGATGATCTCATGGAGCGTGCGGACAGATGGAGCACGCCGATGCTCGCGGTGTTCTTTGTCATCAGCGGCGCAAACCTGCGCCTGAGCGTCTTTTCTCAAGGCGTGCTCGTGTTCATCGGCGTTGTGTACATCATCGCACGCTCGGCCGGCAAGTATTGCGGCGCGCGCTGGTCGGCCAAGGCGGTGGGCTGCGACCACACGGTGCAGAAGTACCTTGGCATCATGCTGCTGCCGCAGGAGGGTGTGGCGCTCGGTATGTGCGTGAGCGCGCAAGCGCTCGGCGCGGACGGCGAGCTGATCCGCAACATTATCCTCTTCTCCGTGCTCATCTACGAGCTGGTCGGCCCGGTGGCGACGAAGGAATCCCTCAAGGCGGCCGGCGCGATCACCGAAAAGCCCAAGGAGGTGCTCGAGCGCCGCGAGCGCAAGCTTGCCGAAGCGGAGCCCAAGGAGCTTCTCGAGCGCCGCAAGGAGCGCGCGAGCAAAAAGTGAATCCGCTGAAAGGAGATGGCCGAGGCCATCTCCTTTTTTTACGCCGGGCGGGAACTTTTTATGGATTTCTGCGTCTAAACGGGAAAGCCACTTGACATAACTTGTGAAAATTATGTACAATAAAGAGGAACAAACCGATAAGGGGGTATCATTTATGGAAGGACGTCGGGTCAGCCGCCGCAAGCCGCGGCGCAATCCGCTTTACACGCTTTTTATGGGGCTTCTGGCGCTTTCGCTGGTGCTCTTCATCACGGTGATCGTTCTGTCCTTCAAGCTCAAGGGCGCGCGCCGCGACCTTGCCGATGCACAGACGAAGATCGAGCAGCTGCGCGGCGGCTCGCAGACGGGCGAGGACAATCAGCTTACCAACGGTGAGGACGGCCTGCTGGACGGCGATGCCGGTGAAACCGGCGGCACGCAGGGCAATGACAGCGCGAACGGCGAAAAGATCGATTGGCTCGACCTCACAGGGCACACGGAAGTTGCGGTCAAGCCGAATTCTGTTTACGATAAGTATTACATCTACTACACCACAGGCGGCGTGAATCTGCGCAGCGGCCCCGGTACGAGCTATGACAAGATCACGACCGTTTCCCTCGGCACCGAGGTGCAGGCGGCTGCCAAGCAGGACGGCTGGACGTTCGTCTCCGTAGGCGGACAGTTCGGTTGGATCAACTCGGATTACCTTGTCACCACGCGCCCCGCATCATAACAGCATTCGTAAAAAAGGAGCAAGCCTTTTGGCTTGCTCCTTTTTCTGCTTTATTTGCCGCAGCCGCCCTTGTCCTTCAGCGAGCATGCGCCCTTGAAGCCGCAGGCGTTGCAGTGGTTGTTCGGGTCGGAAACGATGCTGCCGCTTAAAAAACGCAGCGCGGCCTCGTCCGCTTCGCCGACATAGCCGGGAAAAAGCATCAGACCCGCCGTGCCAACGGCGATGCGCTCATTTTCGTCGATCGTGCCGCAGAGCAGCGCGTCGATGCCGTAGCGCTCCAAAAGGTCGATGGCGGCCTTCGTGCTGCGCTCTTCCATCGGCACGAGAAACTGCCGCACGATGCGGCCGTGGTCGTCCTCATAGAAGCGGAAGCCCTCTGCATCGCCCAGCGGCGACGCAACGGTTTCTCCCGCAACGGGAATTGCAATGCGCATAACGATCTCCTCTCTTACGACTCGATGCCCTTGCCGTCGTTCCACTTCCACGCGCGCACTTCGGGCAGGTCGATGCCGTTGTCCTTGATATACTGGCGGTGCTCGACAAGCTTGTCGTTCATCTTCTGGACGAGGTAGGCGCCGCGGTTGCCGAGCTGCGGCAGACGGCGCACCGTGTCGATGACAAGATCGAAGCGGTCGATGTCGTTGAGCACGCGCATGTCAAACGGGGTCGTGATCGTACCCTCTTCCTTGTAGCCGCGCACATGCAGGTTGCGGTTGTGGCGGCGGTAGGTCAGCTCGTGGATCAGCGTAGGATAGCCGTGATAGGCGAAGATGATGGGCTTATCCCTGGTGAAGAGTGTGTCGTATTCCTCGTCCGTCAGACCGTGCGGGTGCTCGGTGTGGGGCTGGAGTTTCATGAGGTCGACCACGTTCACCACGCGGATCTTGAGCTCCGGCAGCTCGCGGCGCAGGATCGTTACGGCGGCGAGCGTTTCAAGCGTCGGCGTGTCGCCGCAGCAGGCCATCACGATGTCCGGCTCCTGCCCCTGGTCGTTCGACGCCCATTCCCAGATGCCGATGCCCTGCGTGCAGTGCTTCACGGCCTGTTCCATCGTCAGCCACTGCGGGCGCGGGTGCTTGCTCGCCACGATGACATTTACATAGTTGCGGCTCTTGATGCAGTGGTCGAAGCAGGAGAGCAGGCAGTTGGCGTCGGGCGGTAGATACATGCGCACCACATCGGCCTTCTTGTTCGCCACGTGGTCGAGAAAGCCCGGATCCTGGTGCGTGAAGCCGTTGTGATCCTGCTGCCAGACATTCGAGGCGAGGATATAGTTGAGCGATGCAATATCCTGCCGCCAGGGCAGCTCATTGCACATCTTGAGCCACTTGGCGTGCTGGGAGAACATCGAGTCCACAATGCGGATAAACGCCTCGTAGCTGTCGAAAAAGCCATGGCGGCCGGTGAGCAGATATCCTTCGAGGAAACCTTCGCAGAAATGCTCGGAGAGCATGGAGTCCATCACGCGGCCGTCGGGGTCGAGGTGGTCGTCGATGCCCTCGATCTGCTCGTCGAGGAAGCGGCGGCCGGTGACCTCAAAGACGGCCTGCAAGCGGTTGGAAGCCGTTTCGTCGGGCGCAAAAATGCGGAAGTTGCGCGCGTCCATGTTCAGCTTCATCACATCGCGGACATAGGTGCCGAGGACGTACATATCCTGTGCCTCTACCGCACCGGGAGAGGGAATATTGACCGCGTAATCGCGGAAGTCCGGCGTGCGCAGGTCGCGCAGCAGGAGACCGCCGTTCGCGTGCGGGTTCGCACCCATGCGGCGCGCGCCTGTGGGCGGGAAGGACGCGACCAGCTCCACCGGCGTGCCGTCCTGATGGAAGAGCTCTTCGGGCTTGTACGAGCGCAGCCAGCTCTCGAGCAGCGGCAGATGCGCCTTTTCCTCCGCACCCATGGAAATGGGCACCTGATGGGCGCGCCAGCAGCCTTCGACCGGCAGGCCGTCGACTTCCTTCGGCCCCGTCCAGCCCTTGGGCGTGCGCAGTACGAGCATTGGCCAGTGCGGGCGGCTTGCCTTGCCGCTCTTGCGCGCGGTGCGCTGAATGCGGTGGATCTCACGGATCGCCCAGTCGAGCGCAGCGGCCATCTGCTGGTGCATCTGCTCAGGCTCGCTGCCTTCCACGAAACGCGGCTCCCAGCCGCAGCCGCGGAAGAAGCATTCAATCTCTTCATGGCTCATGCGGGAGAAGATGGTGGGGTTGGCGATTTTAAAACCGTTCAGATGCAAGATCGGCAGCACCGCACCGTCGGTGATCGGGTTCATGAATTTGTTGCCGTGCCACGAGGTCGCCAGCGGCCCGGTTTCGGCCTCGCCGTCGCCGACGACGCAGGCTGCAATGAGATCGGGGTTATCCGCCACGGCGCCGAAGGCGTGGGCAAGGGAATAGCCTAATTCGCCGCCCTCGTGGATGGAGCCGGGAGTCTCGGGCGCCACATGGCTGGGAATGCCGCCGGGGAAGGAGAAACGCTTGAAGAGCCTTTGCATGCCCTCCTTGTCGCGTGTGATGTTGGGGTAGACTTCCGTGTAGCTGCCGTCCAGCCAGTCCTGCGCAACCATAGCGTTGCCGCCGTGGCCGGGGCCGGAGAGATAGATCATGTCAAGGTCGTCGCGCTTGATGACGCGATCCAGGTGCGTGTAGATGAAGTTCTGCCCCGGGCAGGTGCCCCAGTGGCCGACGATGGTCTGCTTCAGGTCGCTTTCACGCAGCGGGCGCTCCAAAAGCGGGTTATCGAGAAGATAAAGCTGGCAGGCGGTCAGATAGTTTGCTGCGCGCCAGAAAGCGTCGATCTGCTTGAGTTCCTGCGGTGACAGCGGCGGCTTTTTGGAAAGCCGTGCAGTATTTTTACGTGCGGGCATGAAAAAGTTCCTCCTTTTTCTGTAGTTGGTTTTAGTATAGCGCTTGAATACCGAAAATCAATAGAGTGAGGAAAAAATTCACAATTTGCGGAAGAAAAATAAAATAAATGCGGCGTTATTTTGCACAATTGAGATGTTTTGCGCAAAAATGCGAGGATCATGTGCGCTGTTCTTTGCGTGCAGTGCCCGCATAGGGACTTCCCATCCGCCCATAAAATGAAGAAAAGAGGAGGAGTTTTTATGCTTTCGATCGCACTTTATCTGCTGTCGCACGCCATGCTGCTCTCGCTTCACCTGTCGGGCGGCTCGTTCCCGCGTCCGCTTTCCGCGCAGGAGGAGAAGAAATATGTTGAGCAGATGCTTGCGGGCGATCTGGAGGCGCGCAATATGCTCGTTGAGCACAACCTGCGCCTCGTCGCCCACATTGCCAAGAAGTACTATACGCAGTCTGACGAGCAGGACGACCTGATCTCGATCGGCACCATCGGGCTTATCAAGGGGGTTTCCAGCTATCGCCCGGAAAAGGGAACTCGCCTTGCGACTTATGCTGCCAAATGCGTGGAGAATGAGATCCTCATGTACTTTCGCAGCCGGAAGAAGGCGCAGGGCGAGGTGTCGCTCAACGATTCGCTCGATTCCGATTCCGACGGCGAGTCGCTCTATCTCATGGACGTTGTCGGCGTGGAGGACACGATGTACCTCGATATCCAGGATCGGGACGACTGCCTGCGCGTGCGAAGACTCGTGCACGAATGCCTGACGGAGCGGGAGGAAGAGGTCATCACCTCGCGCTATGGCCTCGGCGGGAAAATGCCCCGCACGCAGCGCGAGGTCGCAAAAAAGCTTGGGATCTCGCGCAGCTACGTATCGCGCCGGAACTAATGTAAGTGATGCCCGGAAAGCCTTGAAAATCAAGGGCTTCCGGGCATCGAGCAGTTTAGGGTAGCGCCGCCATTATTGTAAGCGGTGAGAAATATTAGGAGAATAGGCGACCATTCATCAATCAATAGGATCTGGATCACATTCCAACTTTGGAATCTCCCCAAAGTGACCTTCCACAGCTTACGCCACAGCAGTATCACCTATAAGTTGGTTCTGACAGGCGGGGACATTAAGGCGGTGCAGGGAGATTCGGGCCACTCGCAAGCAGACATGATTACGGAGATCTATGGTCACATACTGGATGCAAATCGCCGTAAGACTACGGAACGGTTTGAGGAAGAATTCTATCAAAATTATGGCACCATTTCGTGTAATCGAACCTAAGAGCATCCGCTTAGGAGCTACATTGTTCGGATCGTGCCTTATAGTACGCCGTGCTTCAAAATGTCCGCAAACCCGCATGAATACTGGCTTTTTTATCGAACTGCCTGTTGCGGAGTATCTGAAAATATCGCCTAATATTGGCTCGTATTGCACTCAAATCGAACCTGCTATTAGACAGATTTTTAGCTGTCACCCCAAACACCGGGGACTCTTTGGAACTATCTTGCCCTATAATTTGACATTGTTCAAGAGGAAGAAAGCGTAAGCTGACTTCCTCTTGTTTTTATATGCCGATACAGGAGGTGAATCCCTTGTCATTAAACTTGCCCTATTACTATGGACATTCCGGTGAACAATACGCTTTCTTTCGTATTCCAAAGCTGCTGATCACCGATAGTCGGTTCGATAGCGTTTCCTCTGATGCAAAGCTGCTGTATGGATTGCTGCTCGACCGTATGGAGCTGTCCTATCGGAATGGGTGGGTAGACGACCAAAATCGTGTCTTTATCATTTTTACGGTAGAAGAAGTCATGGAAACCTTGCGCTGCCGCTCTGAAAAGGCGGTGCGCCTATTCGCAGAATTGGACAGCAAAAAAGGTATTGGTTTGATTGAACGAAAGCGGCAAGGACTTGGAAAACCGGCTATCATTTATGTGAAAAACTTTGCCGGCGATATATCCTGAATAAATCGAAAGTCCAGACTTTCGATTTTCGAAAATCATAGATGTAGCCGGAGTCTGCGCTTCTGTGACTTTCGATTTTCGAAAGTCTTGATTTTCGGTTTTCGAATTTCTTGACTTTCGAAAATCGAAATCTAATAAGACTGAGATATAGCAAGACTGAGAATAGAAAGAATACCACCCGAAAAAAGAATAACTGTAAGAAGCAACAGCTTTGTTAGAACAGGGGCCGCAAGGCTCCTTTTTTGTTGGAGGAGGTGTCCCATTGAAAACAATCGCACTGGCAAATCAGAAGGGCGGCGTGGGTAAGACCACCACAGCCGCCAGCCTCGGCATTGGTCTTTCTCGGCAAGGTAAAAAAGTCCTGCTGATCGACGCCGATGCACAAGGCAATCTCACGCAGATGTTGGGCTGGTCGCAGCCCGACGAATTATCCCCCACGCTCTCCACTCTGATGGAGAAGATTATCGCGGAGCAGCCCATCGCCCCCGGTGAGGGCATTCTGAACCACCCTTCCGGCGTCCACCTTGTCCCCGCCAATATCGAGCTGTCGGCACTGGAGGTCACGCTGGTCAACACCATGAGCCGTGAAACGGTACTGCGGCAATATCTGTCCACGGTAGCGGACCGCTACGATTACGCGCTCATCGACTGTATGCCCTCGCTGGGTATGCTGACGATCAATGCCCTCACCGCTGCGGACAGCGTGATTATCCCCGTGCAGGCGCAGTATCTTCCGGCCAAAGGACTGGAGCAGCTTTTGCGAACCATCACCCGCGTGAAACGGCAGCTCAACCCGAAGCTGGAGGTGGACGGCATTGTGCTGACGATGGTGGACAGCCGCACCACACTGGCGCGGGAGATCAATGCGCTTGTCCGCAAGACCTACGGCGGCCATGTGTTCGCAAGCGAAATTCCCCGTTCCATCAAGGCAGCGGAGATCAGCGTAGAAAACAAAAGCATTTACGACCATGACCGCAGCGGCAAGGCGGCGCTGGCGTATGAAAATCTGACGAGGGAGGTGTTGAGCCTTGGCAAGCAAATTAAGCGGCATCGAACTGACCCGGTACGATGACCTGTTCAAAACGGACGCGGAGCGTGAAGCCGACCGGCAGGAACGGATTCAGATCGTTCCCGCAGCAGAGGTTTTCCCATATTCCCGCCAACCGTACACCATCGACCGCCCCACGCCTGATCTGGTACGGCTCATGGACAGTATTGAGCACATCGGCATCGCTGAGCCGCTGATCGTCCGCCCCCGCGATGCTGGCGGATATGAGATCATTTCCGGTCACCGGCGCGATTACTGCGCGAAGGCCGTGGGGCTGGATACCCGCCCCGTCATCGTCCGCAATTACAGCGACGAGGAAGCAGACATCCTTGTTGTGGATTACAACATCAACCGTGAGGACTTACTGCCCAGCGAGAAAGCCAAAGCCTACAAGCTGAAGCTGGACGCCATGAAACGGCAGGGCCAGCGGACAGATTTAACTTCTGCCCAAGTTGGGCAGAAGTTAGGAGGCCGCTTTTCTGTGGAACTTTTGGCTGAACAGGTCAACGAAAGCCGTATGCAAATCCAACGCTATGTGCGCCTGAATAAGCTGATTCCGCCGCTATTGGACGCGGTGGACGCGGGAACGCTCAAGTTCGTTCCCGCAGCGGATTTTCTCTCCCACCTGTCCGAAAAAGAACAGACCTACCTCTTGCTGGTCATGGAGCGCGATGAAGTGTCCCCGTCGCTGGGACAGGCCCAGCGACTCAAGCAGCTCAGCGCCGAGGGCAAGCTGGAAAACAACATCATCGACCTCATCATGCGGGAGGAAAAGCCGCTGGAACGCAAGGTCACGATCCGCAACGACCGTCTACAAAAATACTTTCCCTCCAGCTACACCCCAAAGCAGATGGAGGATGTCATCATCAAGCTGCTGGAGGGTTGGCACCGCAAGCGGCAACAGGAGCAGGCGCGATGAGGAACGAACCGATGCGCAGGAACGAGCTACCGGAAACCTGTTTTTCCATTCTGCCGTCCAGCGGGCAGCTTATTATTATCCGGTGCGGTGAGCGCGGCTATTATCTCTCTGAGTGGGATACCGGAAACCGCGAGGAAAACCGCGAGATCGCCAGCAGCCATAATGTGCGGCGCAGCATTACGGATATTCAGGAAGCGGCAATGCTGGCAGGCTCCATGTTCGGCTGGAATACACCAGGTGCGAACCCGCAATGGTATTTGGATAACGCAAGATATGTGAATTCCAACATCGTCCAAGGCCATATCAAAGACCCAATCATGAGCGTGTACTATCCCGTCAGCAGTTTCCTGTTGCGCTATGAGATCATGGGCAAGCAGCACTTTTACCTGCCTATGGACAAACTGCCGCAAGAGCTGATGAGCCAAAGGTCGCAGTTCATCATGCTGCCGGATCTGGTGCGTGGAGTGCCGGTCATGCCGGTGACAGCGACTTTTGCACAAAACGGGAGCTGCACCGTCCAGTTGGAGCGCGGCTGCTATGTAGTGGGCGAAGCAGTCAATCAGGAATACCACATCACCGCTCGCGTTCGCGTCGGCAGTGCCGAGTTTGTCATGGGCGAATGCAGCAAAGCTCCCGATCCGTTTGTGACATGGGTGAGAAACTGCAAAAATGATGGAGATGGCCCACCCAATTACTTTTGGGGACATTACAGAAGCTATCGCGCCGCCGCTGTTGAAGATTTCTGTGAACGGGCAAATGATGAATACAAAAAGCAACAAAATCGCATGGTGCAGCAGGAACAAAAGCGCACCACGCCGAAAAAAGAAAGAGGTGCAGCACGATGATTGACCGTGAGCCGGTAGACATCATGGGCGTTATCGCCTTTCCAAACCCCAACAAGGATGAGCGCGTGATCCGCTTCATCGACAGCGAATATCATACGCTTTTTACCATCAAGGACGGGGAAAGCATTGTCATCACCCGCTTTGACGGTGAAAAGATGGTTTTCCCTTGCAAGTACATTGACGATTGCCATGTCTGCATCGGTAATTCTGCCTATCATATCTGCGAGTTTGCAGAAATGCAAGAACGCAGCGGCAATACCTATGTTCCCAGAACGCCGAAAATCAGCGCCGAGATCGGCACCTATGAAATCTATCAAATTTCCGCAACCGCTGACGCAGATTACTGCTTCCGGTCTTATGAAGCGGCGAAGGGGAAACTTCGGAGTGCTGATTATCAGCGTGTTTACGCCGGTATGTACGCAAAGGAAAATTCGCTGGAGCATCTATGGGCAAAGCATAACAGCGACCACCGCCCCTTTGCCCGTCGGATGCGTTCCATGTCTGTAAGCGACATCGTGGTACTGACGCAAGGTGGAAAGAAAACCGCCTACTACACGGATAGCGTTGGTTTCAAGGAAGTGCCGGAGTTTTTGATGCAGCAGAGGACACAAAAGAAACACAAAGAACGAGGTGAAGCCAGATGAGCTATGACGCGCAGAAGGTGACCTATCAGGAGGTCACGATTTTTGACCGACCGGCATTGTTTACAGAATGCCGCATTGACCGAGCCACCGTGCCGGAGGGTGTATATCGCTACGAGCTGCGCCACGGGGATGAGGATTGGGGAGAACCAAGGGAGTTGGCCCGAAACCTCATGGTCAACTTCTATGGCACCGTCCTCACCCGCGAGCCGTTCCAGCTTACCATTGATGGGTGGATTCCGCTGGAGAACGGTAGCCTTTCCTTTCGGGATGGCGGATGCCGTACCCTTGCGGAATTTCAGGAGAAATATCCAGCCAGCGATAAGGATGTCATTGACTTTTACAGCGTCAATGAGCCTGCACTGCACGCTCTCTATTTCTCTCGCAGCGAGGAACAGGACAAGACCGTAGGTTGCGTGGGACACCTGCGGGGTGATTTTGGCAGCAGCAAGCAGTTTTACACAACATGGTGGCCCCACCAGCAGGATGCGCTGAACACGCCGGAGTTCAAGGCCGACATTGACCGTACCGTAAACTGGCTGCGGGAGCAGTCGGCCTCCCCGCTGCGGGACCTCGACAGCATGAAACGCTACTGTAACCGGTATGAGCAGATCTGCGTCATCAAGGGTGCACTGCTTCCCTCTTACGGATTCATGGTGAAAACCAAACAGTATGTGTATATGCTCCGCTGTACGCCGATCAAAGGTGATTACCAGTTTTATATTTATTGCTATCAGCGGAAGCCATTTGAAAAGGCCCAAAAAGAACAGCAAAAGAATGACCGGCTTGCAGTAAAAAAGCGGGCGGAGCCGGAGAGATAGGAGGTGCCAACTTGCCTACCAAATTTCAACTCATCACCGAGCTGTACGATCAGACTGTGCAGAGCGTCACCGGCAGCTATCAGAGCTGGACAGGCTTTCTCCGCGCGGCCTGCTATAACTACAAATGTCCCTTTGATGAGCAGCTTTTGATCTACGCCCAGCGCCCGGACGCCACGGCGGTCCTTGAGATGGAGCGCTGGAATCGTCAGTTTGGCCGCTGGGTCAACCGTGGAGCCAAGAGCATTGCCGTATTTGGTGATGACGGGCAAAACTGTCTGAAGCTCTATTTTGATGTTTCCGATACCCATGCGTCCCGCTTTGCCCGTCCGCTGCCCATCTGGACGATGCACCCGGCCTTTGAGCCGGAGGTCATCGAAACGCTGGAGGCCACCTTCGGCAACCTTGCCGAAAAAGAAAATCTTGCGGACGCGGTGCGCTCCGCCTGCCACAACGCCGTGGCGGACAACTTCACGGACTACCTGCAAGACCTGCGGGAGTGCCGGGAGGACAGCCTGCTGGAGGAACTGGATGACCTCAATTTGGAGGCGTTCTACCGGGACGCGCTGGAGGTCAGCGTGGCCTATATGCTGATGACCCGGCTGGGCCTGCGGGTGGACGATTATTTCACCGCTGACGAATTTGCCCATGTTTACGAATTCAACACACCGCCCACAATCAACGCCCTGGGCATCGCCACCAGCGACATCGCGGAGATGGGGCTGCGGGAGATTAGCCGCACAGTCATGCAGGCCCAGCGGGATCAGTTTTTTGCAAACCGCGAAAAAAACGGTTATGATGGCCACACAGAACAACACGAAACACCCCATGAAAGGAGCGAACAGCATGGAGGTCACTTACAGGATGCAGGATGGCTTTCAGGTGCCGAACCTGCTGATGCCGCAGACGCCGGAGGTGCATCTGGGCAAGTACGCGGAGCTGCGTCGGCAGTACCTGATGAAGCACCGCAGGGTGCTTTACACCAACCTGAAAACCAGCGGCAAGCTGACGGAGCATCTCTCGGAGATCGAGCAGACCGCGCGGAAGATGGTGGAGCAGACCGTGGCACGGATGGCGCAGGCCGAGGGCGTGACGGAGGAGCTGAAAGCGACCGATCCCCTGCGCTGGACGGGCCTGATGAACAATCTCCGGCACAGCGCGGAGGAACTGGTGCTCAGCGACCTGATTTACAGTTAACAACCGAAGAACCCACAGAGGCAGGAAGTGATGAGCTTTCTGCCTTTGTCGATCACAGCGCAGACTATGTGCTGCTGGACCGCCTGCGCGCTGACTGCGAGTATTTCCTCGGCGCAGGGGGCCGGAGTGAAAAGCACCTGTGGGCAGGCAGTGTCTACGCGCAGATCAGGAAAATGCGAGAGCTGTATGACGCCCTCCCGGAAAAACCGGAATGGCTGACCACAGAAGCCATTGACCGATATGCCGCGCAGATGGCCGCACCCTATCAGGTCGCTGCCTATCACCATTTTGAAAACGGCTTTGACGATAAGCTGGACTATCAGACGCTGGAAGAAGCGGAGGCCACAGCGCAGGGCTATGTTGTCGGTACGATGGAGGAAGATGGTTTTGCCTATGACGGCGCTGCCGTCTATGATGCCGAAACACACCAGTGTCTCCGCGTCTACGGTAATTATCCGGACGAAAAGGCACAGGAACAGGCAGCAGCCTTTGCGCTGGAACATGATACCGCACAGCAAAATACCGCAGAACTTCCTGCCTTTCTGGATATGCACCTCATTGAAGCGAATCTGCTGGACGACGGCGGTCGCAAGCACAAGCGGCAGGAAATCTTTGAATACTTTCAGGCGCACAAGAGCCTTACGGAACGCACGGAGTTCTTAAAAAACAGCTACAACGATATATGGGTGGAGGTCCTGACCGACGGTGTTCGGACAGGCTACCATGCCGAGAAAGACGGACTTTTGATGTGGGAGGGCAGCTACCTCTCCCGCACTTCGGAGTCTGTTTTTTCATGGTCGGTCATCACCGAAATGACCGAGGGCCTGATCGAGCGCGGCGAGTACAAGATCAAGCTGGGCCTGCAAAATGCCCCAATCGTCGCGGAGCAGCTTGCCCTATTCGACATGGGCGGCGACGCCCCGGTGTACGAGGCTCCGGCAGATGCGCCCTCCGGTATCCTGGTCCCGGCCCGCACGGTGCCGCAGGAGGTCATTGATCTGGCGCTCTGCACGGGTGGAAACGAACCCAACAGCGCGGAGCGCATCGCAGTGTTCTATATGCGGGAGCGGCCAGAGCAGGAAAATGAAGAGTTCCTGCGCTGGGAGTTCGGTAGGGCGAACGGGCGCGGCATCGAATACGAAGGCCGCAAATACGCCGTGTGGTTTCTGGAGGACGGCATCCATCTCGCCCAAGGGGACAGTATCCGCACCGGATACAGCAAAACCGTGATTACATGGGAGCAGGCATCGGTGCGGATTCTGGAGCTGCTGGATGCGGGGACTTATCTCTCCGCATCCGAACTGGCGCAGGCCCCGGACAAGGTACTGCACGAAGCGATGGACGCACTTCTGATGACTGCCCGTGACCTGAACGAAGAAGGCCGCGGGCAGGGCCTTTTCCCACAGACATTGGCGATCCATGACCAGCACAAGGGCTACCCGGAATTGGACGAGGATATGGTGGCGTTCGCTAAGACAGAGGGTGGGCTACAAACACTGGCGCAGGAATATCATGCCTTCCTTGACGCCTACGCCGCGGCCCCGGAGATCATGCGTTTCCGTGTCAGCGGCTATAACACGCACCGGATCGGTGTTGTGCTGGACGGCCTCTCCTACCCGGAACGCAGCTTCACCGCCCAACCAAGCTTTCTGCGCCAATGTAAAATGTTCATCACACAGGATGAGATCGACCATTACTTTTTGCGGGAGGGCGTCGAAAGCCGGCTGACGATCTATTCCCATTTCTGCTATCCCCACTCGACAGAGGAACGCCAGAAATTCATCAAGGGCAGCTTTGGCGAGTATAGCGGCGGCAGCCGTGCCGGATACCAGCACACGAAAACATCAAAAGGGCTGGACTACGAACGGGACTATAATTTTAAGAAATATGATACCGTCCATCTGACCATCCCTAATGTGGTCAAGGAGTATGAGCGCCTGATCGCGCAGAAACGATTCCCCGGCGAGGACGCCATCGCAAAGATCCCGGAGTATGAGCGCGGGCAGTTGGCTCGAATCGTCTACAACGGTTTTTACAATGCCCCGGACGATGTGCAGCGTCCCTATCCCAAGGGCGCGGATTATTACGATGCGCTTCCCATGATCGAGGAACATCTGCAAGATAAGGACAAGGCTGCGGAAATATTGGCAGTGCTGACCTCCCGGCTGGATGACTTGCCGGAGGATGACCGCCATTACAGCTCCGTTCAGCGCGCAAAGGAGCGGCTTTCCGAATATGTGGACGGCACCTTCAGTCTGTTCAACCACCGGCATGATGCTCCTCAGCAGGAACGCAGCTTTGTGGAGCAGGTCACAGAGGATGCAGCACGGCTTGCCGCAGAGCAGCCGCCCGCCTATGAGCGGTTCAGCGTAATCGAAACGGACGACGGCTACGCCATCTGGGACGATATTCGGGACGAAGTCTATGTGGATGAAGAGGGTGTCAGCGAACACTTCTCCAGCGAGTGGCAGGCTGAGGATTATCTGGAGCAGGTCAGAAAGGCAGTCAACGAAAAGGAAGCGGCGGAATGGCTCTATGTGGAGCGCGCCAAAGACACCGCCGCAGAGCAGCCGGTCGAGCCTGCCCTACAGCCAGTGCTCACCGACGCAGAATTTGCCGCACAAAATCTTGTTCCCGGCGAAACAGTCTTTGAGATCGACGGCAGGACCTTCCTTGTGGATCGCGTGGATACCGCGCACGGCGTTGTCAACTTTCAAGACATCACCTTTGTCCAAAAGGTCGGCTTTCCCATCTTCCGCACGGAACCGATCTCCTTTGTTCGGAAAATTGTGGAGCAGGCGGACCCCGCTGCGCTGGCCCCACCGCAGCCGCAGACGGACGAGCCGCCTGCGGCGCTTACCCCGCCGAAAAAGAAAAAGCAAAACGCGCTTGCCTATCCGCTGGACGCGGATGGCCGGAACTACCGCATCACCGATGACCACATCGGAGAGGGCGCACCGCTGGAGCGTTTTCAGCGCAATCTGGACGCGATCCGTACCCTGAAAACCGTGGAGGCGGAGAACCGCAGCGCCACCGCAGAAGAACAGGCGGTGCTGGCGCAGTATGTGGGCTGGGGCGGTCTTGCCGACTTTTTTGACGAAAAGAACCCACGCTACAATGAGTTGAAAGACCTACTGACGGACGCCGAATACGCCGCCGCCCGCGAATCTACGCTTACAGCGTTCTACACGCCGCCTGTGGTCATCCGCGGCATCTATGCCGCCCTAGGGCAGATGGGCTTCACGCAGGGCAACATTCTGGAGCCGTCCTGCGGCATCGGCAATTTCCTCGGTATGCTGCCGGAAGATATGAGCGGCAGCAAGCTCTACGGCGTGGAGCTGGACGATCTCTCCGGACGCATCGCCAGACAGCTTTATCAGAAAAGCAGTATTGCGGTGCAGGGCTATGAGAAGACCGTCTTCCCGGATAACTTTTTCGATGTAGCCATCGGCAATGTGCCGTTCGGCCAGTTTCATGTGCCGGACAAACGCTATGACAGGCTGAATTTCCCCATCCACGAGTATTTCATCGCCAAGGCGCTGGATCAGGTCAGACCGGGCGGCGTTATCGCCGTTGTGACCTCCAGCTACACCATGGACAAGCGCACCGCCAGCGCGCGAAAATACATCGCGCAGCGCTCGGAGCTGCTGGGGGCGATCCGCCTGCCCAACAACACCTTTAAGAGCGCCGCCGGTACGGAGGTCGTGTCGGACATTCTGTTCCTGCAAAAACGGGAACGAATGGTGGATATAGAACCCGAATGGGTGCACCTTGCCACCAACGAGGACGGCATCCAGATGAACAGCTACTTCATCGACCACCCGGATATGATCTTGGGCGAGATGAAGATGGTGTCCGGGCCGTTCGGCCCCACGCCCACCTGTGAGCCGTACCCGGAGCAGCCGTTGGAAGCACTGCTGGCGGAGGCCGTTCAGAATCTCCACGGCGAAATCGCCGCCTACGACCGGGAGGAGGAATTGGAGGGTGAGGATCATTCCATCGAGGCCGATCCTGCCGTCCGCAACTTCTCCTATACACTGGTGGACGGTCAGATCTATTATCGGGAAAACAGCCGCATGAACCCGGTGGAGGTATCCAAGACGGCAGAGAGCAGAATCCGCGGCATGATCGAGCTGCGGGACTGTGTGCGGACGCTGCTGGAATACCAGACCGAGGACTATCCCGAAGAAGAAATCAAGGGCCAGCAGGCCAAGCTGAATACCCTCTACGACGCCTTCACCCGGAAATACGGACTCATCAACTCCCGCGGCAACGCCATCGCCTTCGATCAGGACAGCTCCTACTTCCTGCTGTGTTCACTGGAAATTCTGGACGAGGATCGGAACCTGAAACGCAAGGCCGACCTGTTCACCAAGCGTACCATCCGCAGCCACAAACCTGCTGAAAAGGTGGACACGGCGGTGGAGGCGCTGGCGCTGTCCATTGGCGAAAAGGCCCATGTGGATATGGAATACATGAGCAAACTCACCGGCAAAGATGAGGAAACGCTGTTTGCCGAGCTGACCGGCGTGGTGTTTCTCAACCCTGACTACGCCGAGGGCATAAATGAAAAGTACCTGCTTGCGGACGAGTATCTTTCCGGCAATGTGCGTCAGAAATTGGCAGTTGCCCAAGGCAAGGCGGAACAGGACCCGCAGTATCAGATCAACGCCGAGGCATTGGCACGGGTACAGCCCACCGACCTCACTGCCAGCGAGATCTCTGTGCGGCTGGGCGCTACATGGTTAGACACCGAATATGTCCGTCAGTTTATCTTTGAAACGCTGGGAACACCACGCAGTGTGCAATGGGGCATGAAGGTCCACTATTCCGGCATCACCGGCGAATGGCGCATCGAGGGCAAGAGCAAGGATCGCGGCAATGTGAAGGCCATCAGCACCTACGGCACCAAGCGCATCAACGCCTATGAAATCATCGAGGACACCCTGAATCTGAAAGATGTGCGCATTTTTGATTATGTGTACGATGCCGATGGCAGGAAAACCGCTGTCCTCAACAAGAAGGAAACCGCCATCGCCCAGAGCAAGCAGGAACTCATCAAGGATGCCTTTGCCGAGTGGATCTGGAAAGACCCCGACCGGCGCGAGGCCATCTGTAAGACCTATAATATCCTGTTCAATTCCAACCGTCCCCGTGAGTATGATGGCAGCCATATCAATTTCAGCGGCATGAACCCGGAGATCACGCTCCGCAAGCACCAGGTCAACGCCATCGCGCACATTCTCTACGGTGGAAATACCCTGCTTGCCCATGTGGTGGGCGCGGGCAAGACATTTGAGATGGTTGCAGCGGCGATGGAGTCAAAGTGGTTGGGTCTGTGCCAGAAGTCGCTCTTTGTGGTGCCCAACCATCTGACAGAGCAGTGGGCCACTGAGTTTTTGCAGCTCTATCCGGCAGCGAACATCCTTGTTGCGACCCGCAAGGATTTTGAAACCAAAAACCGCAAGAAATTCTGTGGTAGGATCGCCACCGGCGACTATGACGCCGTTATTATCGGGCATTCGCAGTTCGAGAAGATCCCCATGAGCGTAGAGCGCCAGCGGGCCATTCTGGAACAGCAGATCGACGAAATTATGATGGGCATTTCCGAAGCCAAGCGAGAAAAAGCAGAGAATTTCACGATCAAACAGATGGAGAAAACCAAGAAGGGCCTGCAAGCCAAGATCGACAAGCTGAATGACCAGAGCCGTAAGGATGATGTGGTCACCTTTGAAGAATTGGGCGTTGACCGCATCTTTATTGACGAGTCACATTATTTTAAGAACCTCTTTCTTTATACAAAGATGCGGAATGTGGGCGGTATCGCCCAAACCGAAGCTCAGAAAAGCTCAGACCTCTTTATGAAGTGCCGCTATTTGGACGAGATCACCGGAGGGCGCGGCATTATCTTTGCCACCGGCACCCCCATTTCCAACAGCATGGTGGAGCTTTACACCATTCAGCGGTATTTGCAGATGAACGCCTTGCAGGAGCAGGGCTTGCAGCATTTTGACGCATGGGCGGCGAACTACGGCGAGACCGTCACCGCCATCGAGTTGTCCCCGGAGGGTACCGGCTACCGAGCCAAGACGCGCTTCGCCAAGTTTTATAACCTGCCGGAACTGATGAGCGTATTCAAAAATGTGGCGGACATCCAGACGGCGGATATGCTCAAGCTCCCCGTGCCGGAGGCGCGTTATCACAACATCGCCTTGAAGCCATCGGAGTATCAGAAAGAGATCGTGGCGTCGCTGGCGGAGCGCGCTGAGAAAGTCCGCAACCGCGAGGTGGACAGCAGCGTGGACAATATGCTGCTCATCACCAACGATGGCCGCAAGCTGGCGCTGGATCAGCGGCTCGTCAACCCCATGCTTCCCAGCGACCCCAACAGCAAAGCCGCCAAGTGCGCGGAGAATGTGTTTGAGATCTGGCGGCGCACCGCCAATGTGTTCTGGCCGCAGGCCCGCGGCGCTGCCTGCCGTGATGCCGAGGTACGCGCCGCCTGTGCCCCCGGCCTGACCGCCTGCAAAGCACTCTGGAAACTGGGGGACGAGAACACCCGCCCGGACTGGAAGCTGTTTGCCTTCCTGCTCAACCACTTCGGCCCCCGCTTTGCCCTTTGGGCGGCCGGGCTGCTGAAACGGAAATAAAGCTCTGCACCCATTGTAGGGGGCGGCGTCCCCGATGCCCCATGAACCTCTGCCGTAAATGCCGGTTTCGGCTCCATGCCCCGTAGGGTGGGGTCACTCGACCCCGCCGCCTTTCCGCGCCTTGACCCTATCAAAACACCTAGGAGAACACCTGATTGCGTACACAAAAAACAATTTTGAACCTGGTCTATGCGCTGGGGTCCAGCCTGCTGCTGATGTTGCTGGGCTTTGCCACGCGGCGGCTGCTGGTATTTAACTTTGGCAACGATATCACCGCCGCATCCCAGGTGGTGGATAAGCTGTTCAACTTTTTCTCCATCGCGGAATTCGGTGTTGGCAGCGTCATCAGCTACCGCTTGTACGAACAGATCGCCGCCAAGGATACCGAGAAGATCAGCAAATATATGTCCATGTATAAATGGGCATACCGCGCCGTGGGTGTGGTTATCTGCGTGCTGGCGGGCATCGGGGCGCTGGCCCTGCCATGGATCATGCCCGGCGTGGCCAGCATCCAGACGGCCTATACCGTTTACCTGCTCAACACCATCTCCACGCTGTCGGGCTATTTCCTTGTCACCCGGCGGCTGATGTACACCTGCACCCAGCAGGGGTACCTGTGTACCCGCATCGACTTCTGCTTTAATGTTGCCAACTATCTGGCCCGCATTGCCATTGCGCTGTGGCTGCCAAACTATATTTTGTATTTCGGCGTCAGCATCCTGTTCAACACCGGTGCCAACCTGGTGGTGGCAGCGCGGTATAAAAAGGACTTCCCCGAACTGCACGAGGTCAAGGTTACTTTGCGGGATTTCAAGGATCTTGGCATCTTCCATGACCTCAAGTATTACCTGGTTCACCGCCTGTCCAACACCATTTACGGCTCGTCCGATACCATCGTCACCAGCCGTATGGCGGGCAGCGCTATGACGGCTAACCTTGGCAACTATACCACCGTGTCGGACAGCGCCACCAACATCGGCAATAAAATCATGGACAGCTTTGCCGCAGCCATCGGCAATATCGTGTACGATAAATCCGCCACGGCCAACGCCCATGATAAACAGGTGTTCTGGGGGCTGGATCTGTTCAGCTATTTTTTCGGCAGCTTTGTGGCAACGGCATATCTCTGCCTGTTCCAGCCGTTTATCAGCCTGTGGATGGGCAGTGACCGCCTGCTGCCGCTGGGCTTTGTTATTGTGTTCAGCCTGAACGAATATGTGGGCTGGAACCACCGGATGCTCGGCTCCTACCGCGCCGTGCTGGGCCACTTTGAGCAGGACCAGTGGTTCATGGTCGCCTCCGCCGCCACAAACCTGATTCTAAGCTTTGCACTCTTCCCGGCGTTTGGCATTACCGGCATTGTGGCGGCTACCGTTGTGGCCCACTGCATCATGTGGGTGGGGCGCGGCATTGTGGTTTGCCGCCAGTATATGCGCGGCAGCGGCTGGCGCTACCTGCGGGTGCAGGCGGTGCATCTTGTCACCCTTGTGGTACTTATGGCAGGCAGCTACCGCGTGTGCGCCCTGCTGCCCGGCGGTATTCTGGGGCTGCTGGGGCGGGCTGTTGTGGTCTGCATCCTGCCCAACGTGCTGAACCTTGCGTTTTATATCTGGACCAGCGATGCCGCCTATCTGCGCACCCAGGCTGGCCGCCTTTGGCAAAAAATTACCCATCGTTAAGGGGGAAACACAACATGGCAACCATTGGCATGCTGTATATCTGCACCGGCAAATACACCGTGTTCTGGCCGGAATTTTATGAAACTTTCAGCCGGAACTTTTTACCCGGCTGCAAAAAAGAATATTTTGTCTTTACCGATGCACCGTCCATTGCTCACGAGGATGACCCCGCTGTGCACCGCATTGACCAGCCCGCCTATGACTGGCCGCTGAGCACCATGAAGCGCTTTGCGATTTTCCTAACCCAGGAAAAGGCGTTGGAACAGCTGGATTATCTCTTCTTTTTCAACGCCAACCTGACCTGCCGGGAGGTCATTACCCCGGAAGAATTTTTGCCCCGTCCGCAGCAGGGGGAACAGTTGCTGTTGGTCCAGCAGCCGGGGTTCTGGAACAAAAAGCCGATGTTTTACAGCTATGACCGCAACCCCAGATGTACGGCCTATATCCCGTACAACTGCGGGCGGGACTATGTTTCCGGCGGGCTGAACGGCGGTACCTCCGCGGCATTCCTGGCCATGTGCAAAGAGCTGGACCGCCGCACAGAGCAGGATATCCGCAACGGCGTGGTGCCCCTGTGGCATGACGAAAGCCAGCTGAACCGCTATGCCGCCGAACACCCCGGCAGCTACCGCCTGTTGCCCCCCACTTACTGGTACCCGGAAGGCTGGCAGATGCCCTTTGAGCAAAAAATCATTGTGCGCAATAAATCCCGCTACTTTGATGTGGCGGCGGTCAAACACCATTCTCAGCACACCCGCAGCTGGCTGCAATGCAAATGGGAAGCCTTTTGCGAAAACTACCTGCCGTATTTGCTGTGCGCAAGGGACAAACTGCTGCAAAAACACCTGTAACCTAATTAGCAATTAGAAATGAGCAATTAGAAATTGCAGAACTCCCGTAGGGGCGCACATTGTGCGCCCGTCGCTTTGCCTTACATGAAATCAAACAATAGAGGAGGGGCGGCCTATGCCGCAAAAAAATGCACAGGACCGCCTGTGGAAAATTTTAACCCCGGTGCTGCTGGTTCTGGCGGTTCTCGCCATGGCCAAAACGCTGTTTGTGGGGCTGGAAATTGATGAAGAATATGCGTTCTCCCTGGGCTTCCGCCTGGTAAAGGGGGACCGGCTGTTTTATACCATGTGGGAGCCGCACCAGCTTTCGGCCTTACCGGCAGCGCTGGTGCTGGCTCTGTATACCGCCATTGCAGGCACAACCACCGGGGCGCTGCTGTTTGTGCGCGCTGTGGTGCTGGTCTGCAAAGCGGCCATGAGCGCGGTATTTTACCGCGATTTCAAGCAGACCCTTGGCCGCCATGGGGCGCTGCTGAGCGCGGTGGTGCTGTTTGTCTACACCCCCAAGTGGTTCCTGGGGCCGGATTATATCAGCCAGCAGTTCCACTTCACCGTGGCGGCATTTTTGTGCTTTTACCATTATTACACCCATGGTTTCCGCCGCCCATGGCTGGTAGTGCTGGGGGCGGTGTGCGCCTGCTTCAGCTTTCTGGCGTTCCCGCAAAGCGCACTGGCGGCGGCAGTGATTTTTATCGGCATGGTGTTGCTGGGCCGCCGCGTCAAGGAGCCGACGATCTGTAAGATCCCCCGCGGCGCGGTGCTGTTTGTGCTGGGCTGTATGGCCTGCGCGGCAGCGTTTCTGGCGTATGTGCTGCCCGGCATGGGGCTTACCGTGTTTTTGCAGCGCGTCAGCCTGATCCTGAACGACCCGCAGTATGATTTTACCACAAGCCAGCGGCTGGCCCTGTTGGCAAGCCAGGCACTGAACACCGCCAAATTCCTGGCAAAGCCGCTGACCGCCAGCGTGGTGCTTTGCCTGCTGTGGTGGGCCAAAACCCGCCAAAAACGGGATTGGATCGGCCTTGCCCTGAACCTTTGGGCCATTCTGGCGGCGCTGCTCTGCGTGGTGCGCGCTGTGGCGGACTCCAGCTCCGATGAGCGCTATTTTATGCCGGCGCTGGTGCTGGCGGTGGCTTGGGCGTTCCGCAAGGGGCGCGGCACAGCGCGGGAGCCGCTGTTCTGGCTGGGCTTTCTGCCGGGCATGGCGGCGTATGCGTTCATTCTGCGCTCTACGCTGCTGGGCTTTTCGGCTACCTTTATGTATCTGACCTGGCCCGCGCTCTGCGGCTGCTTTGCCATGTTGGCGTGCAGGCAGGAAAATCCGGAGCAGGGAGAACTGCCCCAGGGCCAGTGTGTGCTGGCGGCGCTGCTGGTATTTTTGCTGGTGTGCCGGTTCTGGTGCGTTCTGGTAACGGGTTGGAAGCCTGCCAATGTGGCAACAGCCAACCTGAAGCAGATCACCGCAGGCCCCGCCGCAGGGACCTGGGCGGACGAAAAAGCCGCCGATATGCAGATGGCTCTGTACGAAGTGCTGGAACCCTTTGCGGGCAAGCAGGTGCTGCAGGCTATTGGCGAGCAGCACGGCCTTGGCTTTATGATGGCGGGAGGAACCTTGACCATCGGTCAGGCGTCCGTCATCTCCGGTACCGACAGCGACCCGCGGTTCATCCAGTATTATGAGGAACTGCCCGAGAAGCGTCCCGATGTGATTCTGTATGATGAAGCCGAAGTGCGCGATATGGCCGCGTTCCATGCCTGGATCGAAGAAAACTTTACCATCACCGCCCGCTACCCCGTCACCCACGGCACCGCCCACCTGCAAGTGCTGGTAGTTGATTGAGTTTTCCACAAGCACAGGAAAAAATGTGGAAAGTTTGCGGGCATTTGCAAGGGAAACGACCCCACTATTATTTTTGAGCCGCGCGCCGCGCGGCGGTCCACCAACATTATTCTTTATTCTCTATTCATTATTCATTCAAATCGCATGATTCGCCTGGCAATCATGCGATTTCGTTTGACCCCCCGCCCCAAATATAGTATTCTATAATCAATCAAAATATCTTGTTCAGGAGGCTTGCCCTATGCCGGAACGCTTTCTTGTTTTTATCCCTGCCTATAACTGTGAAAAACAGGTGCCCCGTGTGCTGAACCAGCTGCTGGACCGTCAGGTGGCCGCTATGGTCACCGAGTGCATCGTGGTCAATAACCGCTCCACCGATGGCACCGAGGCCGCCGTGCAAAGCTGGATGCAGGCCCACCCGCAGGTTCCGGTCCGCCTGCTGCGCAATGACCAGAACTATGGCCTGGGCGGCAGCCATAAAGTGGCATTCCAGTACGCCGTTCAGCATAACTTCGATTACCTGATTGTGCTGCATGGCGACGACCAGGGCGATATCCGCGATGTGCTGCCCCTGGTACACAGCGGCCGCCACCGTAAGTATGATTGCTGCCTTGGCTCCCGTTTTATGCCGGAAAGCCGCATCAAGGGCTACAGCACTCTGCGCGTGGTGGGCAATTATGGCTTTAACTGGCTGTTCAGCCTGGTGGCCGGGCACAAAATCACCGACCTGGGCAGCGGCCTGAACCTGTACGCCGTGCCACCGCTGGCAAACGGTTATTATAAAAAATTTCCGGATACGTTGTATTTTAATGACTGCATGATCCTGGCCCTCTGCCACCTCAAGCAGAAAGTCCTTTTCTTCCCCATCAGCTGGCGGGAGGAAGACCAGGTATCCAACAACAAACTGACCAGCTTTGGCGTCAGCCTGCTCAAACTGTGCGGGCGCTACCTGAAAAACAAAAACGAGTTTGTGACCCGCGAATGGCGGGAAAAACCAATCGAAGAATATACAAGCACCATCATTGCTTCAAATCTGTAAAGGGGGATGTTGATTATGAAGGTTCTGGTAACGGGTGCTGCCGGGTTTATCGGCGGCCAGCTTATGCATGCATTGTGGAAAAACGGCCATACCGCCATTGGTGTGGATAACTACAGCTATGGCAGCGCCGATAACCTGCATTTTGACGACCATGATTTTTCCGCCGATGTCATCAAGATGGATATCCGCGATAAAGAGGGCATGAAAGCCCTGCTTGAGCAGGAAAAGTTTGATATCGTCTATAACATTGCGGGCATTGCCCCCCTGCCGGACTGCCAGAGCGACCCGGTGGAGGCCGTCAGCGTCAACACGCTGGGCCTTGTCAACGTGCTGGAAAACGCCCGCCGCACCGGCGTTAAGCATGTCATTCAGGCATCCACCAACGCGATGTACGAGAATGAAACCGAGTTCCCGACCGTGGAATCCAAGTTCAACCCGCCCACACTGATCTATCCCAACACCAAATACTGCGGCGAGCGGTTCTGCCAGAGCTTTGCCGACACCTACGGCATGAACATCACCTGCCTGCGCTTTGCCAACGTTTACGGCCCGCACATTGACTGCCTGCGCAAGCAGCCGCCGTTTGTGGGCTATATGATCCGCGAGCTGTACTATGACCGCGTGCCGGAGTTCCACTCTGACGGCAACCAGCGCCGCGATTATATCTATGTGGATGACCTTATCGACCTGGCCATGCGCGTGTGGGATCAGCCGGGCTTTGATGCCGTCAACGTTTCCAGCAACAAGAACTACTCCGTCCGCGAGCTGTACGCCACGGCCTGCGAGCTGATGGGCAAGCAGATCGAAGCCAAATACTGCCCGTCCAGCCATTACTGGGCCAAGTACCCGGAGCTGTACGGCGGCGCTTACGGCATCAAGCCGGAAATTCTGGACCACGAGGTCAACAAGTATTCCCTGTGCGATAACACCCACGCCAAAGAGTGCTACGGTTGGGAACCGAAGATCGACATCCGCGAGGGCCTGCGCCGCGTGATCGAGAACGAGTGCGCCATGCTGGCTGCCCGCGATGCGAAAGGGGAATAACATGGCAAAGCTGCACCTTGTAATGCCGATGGCCGGGCGCGGCAGCCGCTTTTTTGAAAACGGCTTTGTGATGCCCAAGCCCCTGATCGAGATCAACGACCGCCCGTTTTTCTATTGGGCAACCCAGAGCATTGCCAAATTTGTGGACTGTGCCGATATCACCTTTGTGGTGCTGGAGGAGCATATCCGCGACCATGCCATTGACCGGGAAATCAAAACCTATTACCCCGATGCCAAAATCGTGGCCCTGCCCGAAGTGACGGAGGGCGCCGCCATCACCGCCCTGCGCGGGGCGGAAAGCCTGCCGGACGATGAGCCGCTGCTCTTTAATGACTGCGACCACCTGTTCCTCTGCAAGCCGTTCAATGAGTTTTGCAAGGCGGGCGATTTTGCCAACGGCCCGGACGGCGCACTGCTGACCTTTGCCAGCGACTCCCCGGCCTACAGCTACCTGCAATATGGGGCCGACGGCAGGGTGTGCCACACGGTGGAAAAGCAGGTCGTCAGCCATGATGCCATCTGCGGGGCGTATTACTTCAAAAATAAGCAGCTCTATGCTTCCGCCTGTGCAGAGTACCTGCACCACTGCGATTATAAAGAATTTTTTGTTTCCGGCATTTACAACGTGCTGGCGGACCGCGGGGCGGACCTGCGCGGATTTGCAACTGATCTGCACCTGCCCTTTGGCACCCCGGCAGAGTATGCCCAGGCGGAACAGGAAGCCAACAAGGCAGCATTTGAAATGCTGATGTAAAATCCCCCCAATAAACTAACTGATTCAGGTGACCGCCGATGCAACCTTTCGGAACCATTTTATTATTGCTGCTTTCCTCCGCGGCATTGGTGCTGCTGGGGCATGTGTTCCGCCTGCTCCGGTGGGAACAGTTCATCCGCATTTATGAATACCCCCAGCGCCGCAGCCTGCTGCGCGCCATGGCCGGGGGCTATGCCGTCAACTTTCTGCTGCCATTCCATGTGGGCGATTTTCTGCGCGCCGCTCTGGCTGGCCGCAAAATGAAAACCGGAACAGGCTTTGCTTTTGCCACTGTCATCATGGATCGCTTTCTGGATGTGTGGGTGGTGGCGCTGCTGTTCGGCGGGTTCCGGCTGGCCGGGCTGGGCGGCGCTGCGGTTTTGGGCGCAGCGCGGTATTATCTGGTTTTTGCGCTGCTGCTGGCCGCCGCCCTGGTGCTGGTGGTGCTGCTGCGGGACCTGCTCAAGCGGTGTTGCCTGGCCGTGTGCAGCATTTTCAATGATACCATCAAGCTGGACGGCCTTGTGTTCTGCTGGAGTCTCATCAATACCTTCAAGGATCTGCGCCGCGTCAACCTGTGGCGGCTGCTGCTCAATACAGTTCTCATGTGGGGGGCCTACCTTGCTTCTTACGCGGTGCTGGGGCAGGCAATCATTGCCTGCGGCGGCGCTGGCGGCAGCTTTGGCTTGGTGGAAGTGTTCAACATGCTGTTCGGCGTCAAGAGCGTGGATGTGACCAGCCTTGGCGTGGCGGGCTCCCTCGGTTTGAGCGATGCCGCCCGTGGGCTGGTGATCGCCTGGTTCCTGCTGCCGCTGGCGGTTATGTTTGCGGCACCTCTTTTGCCGGAACATCTGCGCGCCGCCCTGAACGGTGCAGCGGAGCCGATCGCCAACCGGGAAGCCGGACAGGAAAACTACCTGAACCTGCTGCCCCAGGTGGACCCGCGGGACCGCGGCGCATTCCTCAACCAGTATTTCAGCCTGCAAAACAAAGCCTATGTGGCCAAGTTCATTGAGATCAACCAGAACATTACCATTTTGCAGGATTATTCCGCCGGTTCCAACGCAACTACCATGCTGTGTACCGATGGTGCCGCGACCTTTTACCGCAAATACGCCTTTGGCGCGGACGGTGCCAAACTGGCCGAACAGCTGGCTTGGCTGCGCCGCAATGCCGCCCGCCTGCCGCTGTGCGAAATTCTGCGCGAGGGCACCGGCGAAGGCTACTGCTGGTATGATATGACCTATTCCGGCAGCGCGGTGGGGCTGTTCCGCTATATCCATTCCAACCCGCCGGGAAAAAGCGCAGCCATCCTGCGCAGTGTGCTGCGGGCACTGGATGAACAACTCTACCGCCCCACAGCCCGCCCGGCGGATCCCGAAAAAATAGAGGAATACCTGAACAAAAAGATGGATGCCAATCTGGAAAAGATCCGGGACGCCCGCATCCTGAAAGAACTGTGGAACTATGACCGCATCTGGATCAATGGCCGCAGCTACCGCAACCTGAAAGAGCTGGGCCGCCTGTTTGACCACAATGCGCTGCGTACCCTGTTTGCCGCAGACCCCGTGGCGGATATCCACGGCGATCTGACGGTGGAAAACATCATCTGCCGCACCGATGTGGAGAACCCCGATAAAGCGTGGTACATCATTGACCCCAACACCGGCAACCTGCACGACAGCCCCTACCTGGATTACGGCAAACTGCTGCAAAGCCTGCACGGCGGCTATGAGTTCATGATGATGACCCCGCGCTGCACTGTGCAGGAAAACCACATTGACTTCCAGCTGACCCGCTCCGCCGCCTATGATACGCTGTTTGAAGCGGTCTGCGATGACCTGCGTGCCCGCTGCGGCGCGGCGGGGCTGCACAGTATCCTGGCGCACGAGCTCATCCACTGGCTGCGCCTGATGCCCTACAAGCTCAACAAAGATAAAAAGCGTGCCCCCATGTTCTATGCTGGGCTTGTCATGGTGGCCAACGACCTAAACACATGGGAAAACGAGGGAAAGTTTGATGAAAAAGCAAGGACTGATCGCCGTTGATCTGGACGGCACATTGATTGATACGGTTGCCGTCAACGCTGAAAGCTACCGCCGTGCGCTGGAGTCGTTCGGCTTTACGTTGGATTATGATTACTATGCCGCTTACTGCAACGGCAGGCATTACCGCGCCTTTTTGCAGCCGCTGATGGGCGGCAGCCCCTCTGCCGAGGATGTGGAGCGGGTGCATGACCTGAAAAAGCAGTATTACGCCGCCAACATGGACATAGCCCGCAAAAACGAGGCACTGTTTGTCATCTTGGAAGCCCTGCGCCCCACCCATTACCTGGCCGTGATTACCACAGGAAGCCGCCAGAACGCAACGGAAATGCTGGACCACTTTCACTGCACTGACTGGTTTGACCTGATCCTGACCCAGGAAGATGTGGTCAACAATAAGCCGGACCCGGAGGGCTACCTGAAAGCCATGGCCCACTTTGGCGTGGACGCCGCCCATACCATGATCTTTGAGGACAGCGCCACCGGCCTTGCCGCCGCCCGCGCCACCGGAGCCAGCGTGTTTGCGTGCAATCAGTTCTGACCTAAGGCAACACCGCACAATTCCCGCCTCGCGGCTTAAGCACCGCTCCGACGGCTGCGGCACGGCATCTGCGTTGCCAAAATGCTCGATAATGTCGGGTTGCGGTACCCGCATCGTGCTTCGGGGGCAAAAGCCCCTCGCACTCTGCGACCGCTGCCCCTGCTTCGGTTCGCTGTTTCCGCCACTGGCGGCGCTCACCTTTGCAGCATCCAGTATTATCTGCGCTTTTGGCCTAGCAGCTGCCGCACCTCGCTCGCCGTATCGGCACTTAGAATTGTGCGGTGTTGCCTAAGATATATCCTATATCGGACGGTGCGCCCCTACGGTCTTAACGGGGTAAAAGTGCGGCGGTTAGCACACGAATAACAGGTATTACCGGCATTATGTTTCCGCCGCGCGGAAAAACAGCCCTTCAGAAGCCGCAATCGGTGCAAGCAGCTGCTGCATTTCGGCGCTGGGGTGGTAGATGCTCAGGTTCAGGCAGTCCCAATCAAACACCAGCAGAGCCAGCTCATCCGGGAACAGGCAGGTCAGCGTGCCGGAATGGCAGTCCATAATTTCGGCAATGATGTGGTCGATCAGCTCCGGATTTGGCTGGTCGACCCAGCCGCCGTCCCACGGGATGCAGACGCGGTAATAGCACATCAGCTTGAAAATTACGCTGGAAAATTTGTCTTTTAACGCGGTGTGACGCGGGCTGTTCAGCAGATGGTATTCCACATCAAAATACTGCCCGCCGCTGTTTTTTGGCACCGTGCGGGGCAGGTAATCCACAATATAAACGTCTTTGGTTAATAATTCTTCCACCAGGGCGTCCATGGCGGCGGAATTTGGCAGTGGGGTGGGCATAAGAATCTCCATTCTAGCTTGTGGCGGTCAGGCATTTTTCAGCCGGTCTTTGTCCAGCAGCTTAAAGCTGCTGCGCCATGTTTCAATCAGGCCGTCATGCTGCATGCGGCTCAGCTCCCGGCTCAGGGCGCTGCGGTCACAGTTCAGGTATTCGGCCAGCCCGGCGCGGGTCAGCGGGGTGGTAAAGGTATCGCTCCCGGCGCGGTGGGCTTCGTCCAGCAGCCACAGGCTGATGCGAGCGCGCAGGCTTTTGCAGATCAGCAGCTCCACCCGGCGGTCCAGCGCAAAATATTTATCGCTGATGGTCAACACAAGGTTTTGCATCAGCTGCAAATGGGCGCTGTGCAGCTTGGCGCAGGGGCGGATGATCTTCTGGTATGGCAGGTACAGGGCAAGGCAGCTGGTGGTGGCCATGACCGTAACAGGACTCTTTTGGCTGGAACCGGAAAGCACATCCCCGAACAAGCCGCCCGGCCTCATGTGGGTAATGGCAACGCTGGCCCCGTCCGGCGTGCTTTTTACGGCGGTAATGCTACCTTCCAGCAAAATGCCGACCTCCCGCGTTTCGTACCCGGTCAGCAGCAAAATTTCGTCCCGCGCATAGCGCCGCACACGGGGGGCAAAGCAGTCCAGCAGGGTGTCCAGTTCGTCCGGACGCATGCCGCGCAGCAGCGGCGTGCGGGCCAATAGCGGGTAATACGGGTGCAGATCCATGCGGTGCAGCCTTTCTGTTTTTGGGATGGCAGGTGTGCCGCAACAGTTTGTTGCCACGGCAACCGACAAGATGATTTAATTATAGTATAGTAACACCGCAAAAGCAAGTGCGCCCGGCGATACCGGGCGCTTTTGTACTGCCGAAATGGCAGGCAAGAGGGAAGAGCACCGTGCCCGGCATGGTGCTGTATGGAATCAGGAGGATATACTATGTTCAAAAAGTTGATGTCTGCTGTTGCAGCAGCGGCCCTGTGTGTTTCGCTGGCCGCCTGCGGTGCAACGGCTACCAGTGAAGCTGCCGCTGAAGCAACCGCCACCCCGGCCCCAGCTGTTACCGAAGCCCCGGCCGAAGAGACTGCCAGCGCTGAAACTGCTGACGGTGCCCTGCGCGTTGCCGGCCTGAAAGGCCCCACCACCATGGGCCTTGTGAACCTGATGGCAGGCGAAGATGCCGCTGATTATGACTTTGAAATGTACGGCAAGGCCGATGAAATCGTGCCGCAGCTGGTAAAGGGCGAGCTGGACGCAGCCGCTGTGCCCGCTAACCTGGCCGCAACCCTGTACCAGAAAACCAACGGCGCCATTGAGGTTGCCTGCATCAACACCCTGGGCGTGCTGTACGTTGTGGAAAACGGCGAGACTGTGAACAGCGTGGAGGACCTGAAGGGCAAGACCATCGTGACAACCGGCAAGGGTACCACCCCGGAATATGTTCTGCGCTACATCCTGACTGAAAACGGTGTTGACCCGGATAATGATGTGACCCTTGACTTCTACAGCGAAGCAACCGAGGCTCTGGCTCAGCTGCAGGCCGGCACCAGCACGATCGCCATGCTGCCCCAGCCCTTTGTGACCAGCGCACTGGCTCAGGTCGAAGGCCTGCGCGTTGCCCTGGATATGAACGAAGAGTGGGAAAAAGTTGCCGGCTCCAAGCTGGTAACCGGCGTTCTGGTCGCCCGCAAGGATGCTGTGGAAGCTGACCCCGCCCGCTTTGCCGCCTTTATGGACGGCTACAAAGCCAGCGTGGAAGCTGCCAACACCGACCTGGAAAACACTGCTGCCCTGTGCGAGCAGTACGGTATTGTAGCCAAGGCTGCCCTGGCCCAGAAAGCTCTGCCCAACTGCAACATTGTGTTTGAGACCGGCGACGAGATGAAGACAGACCTGGAAACCTACTTCAATGTTCTGTACGCAGCTGACCCCACCAGCGTGGGCGGCCAGCTCCCGGCAGATGACTTCTACTATGCCGGCTAAGGCGCGCAACAACAAAACACCAATGTGGCAAACCCTGCTTGCCGTCGCTTTTTGGGTGGCGGTGTGGCAGGGTCTTGCCGTTTGCATTGATCATAACGACTTATTTTTGGCCACCCCCCTGCAAACGGTGCAGACCTTGTGGCGGCTGCTGCCCACGGCGGATTTCTGGCACAGGGTCGGGTTCAGCGCGCTGCGCATTTTAACGGGCTTTGCGCTGGCGGTCACAGTGGGGCTGCTGCTGGGGGCCTGCGGGGCCCGGTGGCGGTGGTTCGGCACCCTGGTGGGGCCGGTTATGCAGTTGATCCGCGCCATGCCAGTGGCGAGCTTTGTCATTCTGGCGCTGCTGTGGGTCAGCGGAAAAAACCTTTCGGTCATTGTCAGCTTTACCCATGTGCTGCCGGTTGTTTATGCGGGTACGGTGGGCGGCATTGCCGATACGGACCCGGCCCTGCTGGAAATGGCAAAGGTCTATCGCTTGCCGCTGGGCAAGCGGCTGCGGTATATCTGGCTGCCGGGGATGTTCCCGTCCTTCTGCGAAAGCTGCATTGCCGCCATGGGCATGTGCTGGAAAAGCGGCGTTTCGGCGGAAGTCATCGGTTTGCCGGACTACAGCGTGGGCGATGCGCTTTACCGCGCTAAGATTACCATTTCCACGCCGGAAGTGTTCGCCTGGACGCTGGTGATCGTGCTGCTGTCGGCCACGCTCAGCACGCTGGCGGCCTGGGCGCTACGCCGCGCCAAGCGTGCCCTTTGCGGGGAGGTGGAAGGATGATCAAGGTAAAACACCTGAACAAAGCCTTTGGCAGTATTCCGGTTTTGCGGGATCTGAACCTGACGGTAAACGGTCCGCTGGTGCTGATGGGACCCTCCGGCTGCGGAAAAACCACCCTGCTACGTATCCTGATGGGGCTGGAAACACCGGATTCCGGAACCGTGCAGGGCGTGGGAAATATTGGTGCGGTCTTTCAGGAAAGCCGCCTTTGCCCCCAGCTGACTGCGGTGGGCAATATCTGCCTGGTGGGCGGGGTGAACCCGGCGCAGGCACAAGCGGAATTGCAGACCCTCGGCTTTACGCAGGCGGAACTGGCCCTGCCAGTGGCACGGCTTTCCGGCGGGCAGCAGCGGCGCACGGCGCTGCTGCGGGCGCTGCTGTGCCAGCCCGTGCAGACCCTGCTGCTGGACGAACCCTTTACCGGCATGGACCCGGAGCTGGTCAGCCACGCCGCTGCCGCGGTGGTGCGGCTGGCCGCCAGGCGGGATACCGTGCTGGTGACCCACGACGAACACGCCGCCGATCTGCTGGGGTGGCCGGTGGTTCGGCTGGAAACAGTTGGAAAATAAAAGGCAATACCGCATAATTCTAAGTGCCGATACGGTGAGCGAGGTGCGGCAGAT
>OLPA01000469.1_pt1 | contig 38180 bp, 25 predicted proteins | sample 1672811 | NCBI WGS metagenome assembly OLPA01 (sample SAMEA3136726, study PRJEB25190) | human gut metagenome | biome: human gut; feature: human-associated habitat; material: faeces | place: Austria | collected 2013
ATAGTAACCCATGTCGCGCAGGAAAAACCCCTTGGAGTATTCCTCGCCGTAGGTGGGCATCAGCAGACCCGATTTGGGACCCATGTTGATCGGGAAGAAGCCCTCGGGGATGCCGAGGAAGTAGATCGGCACGTCCTCCATGACCAGGTAGGCCGGCCCCGTGACGACTTTCTTGCCGGGGATGACCTTGGCCTTGGTCATCGCCAGGTAGAAGTGCGGGTGGTCGGTCTCGTCGCAGGTCGTGTATTTGCCGTGCTGGATGTTGACCGTGTTGTCGGGCATTTTCTTCACGCTGCCTCCGACCAGCCAGCCGTCGCCCTGCTGCGTCGCCACGCCCTTGATCTTGGCCTTCTTCGAGGTGAGGTTGTAGGTGATCGTATCCATCGTGTACGATGCGTCGCCCTCGGAGAATTCGGGTTTGGTGACGATCGGTTTGCCTTCGAGCGAGTCGGGCTTGCCGTATGCATAGACCATCTTGGTGTCCATGTTGATCTGCATGTAGTCGGCCTTGAGGTTGCTGTTCTGATAGGTGATGTCGCCTTCGTTGTAAATGTAGACCATCTTGTTGCGCACGTCGTAGACCAGCGAGTCCTTGTTCTTGCCCGTGATCGGGTCGTCGAGGAACGCCCCCGGTTTCTGGGGCTTTTTCTCTTTCACCGTGTCGCGGGCGATGGTGTCCGCCCCGCGGCCTTCGAGCGAGTCGCCTTTCTGCGTGATGAGCGAATCGAGCTGTGCGCCGAAGAGCGAATCGCGCTGCTCCTGCGGCAGGGCTTCGAATGCGGCGCGGCGGCGTGCCTGTTTCCGGGCGGCGCGTGCCTGCTCGCGGCGGTCGCGGCGGCTTTGGGTCGCAGCTTCCGGCACTTCGGCCGCGGCTTCGGAATGGGTCTGGAGGGAATCGGACAGGCGTTGGCGGAGGCTGTCTTCGGCTGCCGAGGCAAGCATTCCCCGGGGTACGGACGAGCCGAACACCAACTGGGCGAAGAGTAGGAGTGCCGCCGCCGAAAACAGATATTTTACCCTGATTCTATCCAAAATCCCAATAATTTTTCGTACCTTTGCCGACATGTCGGCAAAAACGCCTGGATCGGGGCCTCGATGCACTCCCGCCGGGTTTTTTAGGCGCGACAAAGATAGGTAAAAAATTACAGAAAGCTCACATTTGGCTCCATTAAATATGCGCACACGACTGTTCCTGTTATTCGCGTTTGCGGCCGTTACCGTTCTAATGAACGGTGCCACGGCCGGGAATATTGCGCACGGGGTCGAAGTTGTGGTCATCGATGCCGGACACGGCGGGAAATTCCCCGGGGCGCACTACGGCAATGTCTACGAGAAAGACCTCACGCTGAAGGTGGCGCTCAAACTCGGGAAGCTCATCGAGGAGGGGATGCCGGGCGTGAAGGTGGTCTATACCCGCAAGACGGACAAGGCGCTGGGCACCGATCTGGCAACCGACCTCCAGGCGCGTGCCGACATCGCCAACAAGGCCGGCGGCGACCTCTTCGTTTCGATCCACGTCAATGCCGCGAAATCCTCGGCGGCACGGGGTGTCGAGACGCTCATCATGGGCGAAAGTCCCAAGGAGCAGCGTTACAACGAGAACGCCCTGTTCGAGAACAACCGCGAAGACCTGATCGACATGTCGGACGAGCGGACGGCGGCCATCGTGCGGGCCTATATCCAGAACCTGCAATTCACCTACGGCGAGTACAGCATGGCGCTGGCGCGCTGTATTCAGAATAATTACCTGAAGGCCGGGCGCCATTCGCGGGGCATCAAACCCCAGCTGCTGCGCGTGCTCTATGCCACCGACATGCCGGGCGTGCTGACCGAGATCGGTTTTATGTCCAACGCCCAGGAGATGGCCTATATGAAGTCGGAAAAGGGGCAGGACGAGATCGCCCGCTCGATTTACGAAGGCGTGAGGGATTATTCGGCCTATGTGCTCGAAACGCGCCGCGCCGAAGAGGAGGCCGCGGCAGCCCCGAAGCCCGGTAAAGAGCCCGAAACGCAGGTCGTCATCGGGAAGGAGCCCGTGCGCCCTGCGGAGCAGGACAAGGCATCCGATGCGCCTGCCGCGAAGACCGTCACCCCGGAAAAAGGGGAGCCGGAGAAGGCTGCGGGCAAGTCCGGGGCGCAGAAACCGGAACCGCGGAAACCGGCCAAGGCCGGGGATGCCCCCAAACAAGCCGCCCGGCCGCTGCGTTATACCGTGCAGGTGCTGGCCAGCGCGCAGACCGTGCCGACCTCGTCCGCACGTTTCAAAGCCTACCGCAACAAGGTGAAACAGTATACCGCCGAGGGGCGGTTCCGCTATAAATATTGCGTCGGCGAGTACGATACCCGTGCCGCCGCCCAGAAACGGCTGGCCGAAGTGCGCAAGGTTTTCCCCGACGCCTTCGTCGTGTGCTGCCGGGGTACGCAAATTGTGAAATAAAAACAAGCGAAATATGAAAAGGGAAGTTAAGATCGGAATATTCGCCGTGGCGATGATCGGCGTTGCCTGGGCCGGAATTCGGTTTCTGAAAGGTTTCGACATTTTCAGCCGGAACGTCGAGTATTATGCCGCCTACGACCAGATCAACGGCGTGCAGAACGCGTCGCCGATCATGATGAAGGGCGTGAAGATCGGCTCCGTGACACGGCTTTCGTTCGACCCCGCGCGCAGCGACAAGGTCGTGTTGCAGTTCACCATCAAGCGCCAGTACCGCATCCCGACCGATTCCGAGGCCAAGATCTTCAGCAACGGGCTGATGGGTGCCAAGGCGATCGAAATCACCTACGGCACGGCCGACACCTACCTCCAGAAGGGCGATACGCTGCGTTCGAGCCGCGACCGCGATCTGATGGACATGGCCGGCTCCGAGCTGGATTTCTTCAAGCAGAAGGTTTCGCAGCTCACCACCGACCTTTCGCGCACGCTCGAAAACCTGAACGGCCTGATGGAAACCAATGCGGACAACATCGCCGGGACGCTCGGCAACCTGAACTCCGTGACGGGCGACATGGCCGAGATACTCTCTGCGGAGAAAAACAGCCTGAAGAGCGCGCTGGACAACCTTTCGAAATTCTCCGACATGCTCGGCGAGAATGCTGGGCGCGTGGACAGCATCATCGGCGACGTGGATCGTTTCACCTCGCAGCTCACCGAGGAGCAGTTCGCCCGCAAACTTTCGCAAGCCGTGGAGCACCTCGACGACCTCGTGGCGCGTATCGCGCAGGGCGAAGGCACGATCGGCAAGCTCATCAGCGACCCCGAACTGTACGATTCGCTCGAAAAGGCCAGCGACAACCTCGCGGCGCTGCTGGCCGATGTCAAACAATACCCCGGCCGTTACGTCCACCTCTCGCTTTTCGGGCGCAACCCCGAAAAGATGAAGGAGCGTGCCGACAAGAAGGCCGCCAAGGCTGCTGCCAAGGCTGAGCGCGATTCGCTCAGGCGGCTGCAGTAGCCGTTCAATCCGACATAAAGATGATTTATCCTGCAAACTTCGAGCAGAAGATCAGCTTCGACCGGCTTCGGGAACAGGTTGCAGCGCTTTGCACCATGCGTGCCGCCCGCGGGAAGCTCGCCGAAGAGACTTTCTCGACCTCGGCGCGCGAGATCGGGCGGAGGCTGGAACTTGCCGACCAGATGCGCCTGCTGCTCGACATGGAGCACGATTTTCCCGGCGGGGAATATCCCGACGTCGACCATGTCGTTGCCAAACTGCGTGTCGAAGGGACGTTCCTCGACGTGGGGGAGGTGGTGACCCTGCACCGGGCGCTGAGCCTCGTCGGCAGCGTCGTTGCGTTCATCCTCGCCCGCGAAGGGCAATATCCGGCGCTGTATGCCCGCAGCCGCGGCGTCGAGGCATTCCCCGGGATCGTGCAGCGGATCGACGCCATCGTCGATCGTTTCGGCAATATCCGGGACAATGCTTCGCCGGCCCTGCTGGAGATTCGGCGCGCCATCCGCGAACGCGAAGGGCAGGCCGCCAAGCGGTTGCAGGCGGTGCTCGCCGCCGCCAAAGGGGCCGGTATCGTCGATGCCGACGCCCAGATATCGATCCGCGAAGGGAAGGCCGTGATCCCGGTTGCCGCGGCCAATAAACGCAAGCTGCAGGGCTTCATCCACGACGAATCGGCCACGGGGCGTACGTTCTACGTCGAACCGGTCGAGGTCGTGGAGATCAACAACGAGCTGCGCGAACTGGAATATGCCGAGCGGCGCGAGATCGTCCGCATCCTCTCGGAGTTCACCGATTCGGTGCGCCCCGATGCCGGGCTGATCGCCGCGTCGGGCGACTACCTGGCCGAGATCGACATGCTGCGTGCCAAGGGACGCTGGGCATCGCAGAACGGCTGCGTGAAACCGATCATCTCGGACGACGACCGGCTGGTGCTGAAGAATGCCCGCCACCCGCTCCTGCAGCAAACCCTGCGGGCGCAGGGGCGCGAGGTCGTACCGCTCGACATGCAGCTCGACCGCCGCAAGCATATCCTTGTCATTTCGGGGCCCAATGCAGGTGGCAAGTCGGTCTGCCTCAAGACCACCGGCCTCGTGCAGTATATGTTCCAGTGCGGGTTCCCCGTTCCGGCATCGGAGGTTTCGGAACTGCCCGTGTTCCGTTCGATCTTCATCGACATCGGCGACGAGCAGTCGATCGACGACGACCTGTCTACCTATTCGTCGCACCTGCTCAACATGAAGAACATGCTCGCGGGGGCTTCGTCGTCGACGCTGGTGCTGATCGACGAGTTCGGGTCGGGTACCGAGCCGGTCATCGGCGGCGCCATCGCCGAGGCCATCCTCGAACGCCTGCTGACCAAAGGGTGCTACGGCGTCATCACGACCCACTATGCCAATATCAAATACTATGCGTCGAATACCGAGGGCATCGCCAATGGCGCCATGATGTTCGACGTGCAGAATATCCGCCCGCTGTTCCGCCTCGAAACGGGCAAGCCGGGCAGTTCGTTCGCCGTGGAGATCGCCCGCAAGATCGGGCTCCCGGAGGATATTATCCGCGCGGCGGGCGAGAAGGCCGGCAGCGACCATATCAACATCGAGAAGCAGCTGCGTGAGATCGCCCGCGACAAGCATTACTGGGAACAGAAGCGCGACCGCATCCGCTTGACCGACCGCAAGGTCGAGGAGTTGGAGCAGACCTATGCCGGGCAGCTGTCGAAGATCAGGGCCGAGCGGCAGGAGATACTCAAAAAGGCCAAGCTGGAGGCGCAGCAGCTGATCGCCGATGCCAACCGGCAGATCGAGAATACGATCAGGACGATCCGCGAGGCGCAGGCCGAAAAGGAGCTGACGCGCCTTGCGCGCCGCGAACTGGACGATTTCCGCGACGCGGTGACGAAGACCGATACGGCGGACAAGGATGCCGAGGTCGCCCGCGAGATCGAACGTATCGAACGCCGCCGTCAGCGGCGTGAAGAACGCAAGGCGCAGCGGGGCGAGGCGCAGGCGGCGGGGGCTGCCCCTGCCGAAGCTCCGAAACCGCGCGAGGTGGAGGCCGGGTCGAAAGTCCGCATGGCCGGACAGGATATGGTCGGCGTGGTGCAGTCGGTCAAGGGGCGCAAGGCGCAGGTCGCCTTCGGCCAGATACTGACTACGGTCGACCGGAAGATGCTGACCGTGGTTTCGAACAGCGAGTTCCGCGAGGCGACACGCCCGCAGACGGCGCGGACGGTGGTGTCGGCCGGCATTTCGGCCCGCAAGCTCAGCTTCAAAGACCATATCGACGTGCGGGGCATGCGTGCCGCCGAGGCGCTGGACGCCGTGCAGGATTTCATCGACGACGCCCTGATGGTGGGCGTGGGGTCGGTGTCGATTCTCCACGGCAAGGGCACGGGGGCTCTCAAGGAGGAGATACGCCGCTACCTGCGCACGGTGCCTGAGGTCGAAAGCGCCCGCGACGAGCATGCCGACCGGGGCGGGGCGGGAATTACGATCGTGACATTTGACCTTTCGTGAGGACGGCTGCCTCCGGCGCTTCCGCTCGCGGCAGCCGCATACTCCGCGTATGTTCCTGCCCCGCCGGCTTCGTGAAGCCCCGGATGCCATCCGCCCGGCGAAAAACGGATAAGATACAGGATGAACTACAAACTCTCGGAAATAGCCGCCGTTGTCGGCGGGAAATTTACAGGCTGCGATGCCGAAGTGCGGTCGGTTGTCACAGACAGCCGTTCGCTGTCGTGCGAACTGGGCTGCTGCCCGATGTTCGTGGCCATGCGCGGTGCCAATCACGACTCGCACGGCTTCGTCGCCCAGATGTCGGCGCGCGGCGTGCGTGCGTTCCTCGTCGAACGGGATGTCGAGTGCCCCGCCGGTTGCGGCTTCGTGCGTGTGGACAACGCCATCGACGCCCTGCAACGCCTTGCGGCGCACTACCGTGCGCAATTCAGGGGTACGGTCGTCGGCATCACCGGTTCGAACGGCAAGACCGTCATCAAGGAGTGGATCGCCGAAGAACTGCCCGCGGGGATGAAATATTACCGCTCTCCGAAAAGCTACAATTCGCAGCTGGGCGTGCCCCTCTCGGTGCTGATGCTCGAAGGCGACGAGGAGTTAGCCATCTTCGAGGCGGGCATTTCGAAGCCCGGAGAGATGGAGCGGCTGGAGCGCATCATCCGTCCCGACGTGGTTATTTTTACCTCGATCGGCGACGCGCACCAGGAGAATTTCCTCAATCTCGAACAGAAATGCGACGAGAAGATGGTGCTGGCCCGCAATGCTTCGAAAATCGTCTACCACAGCTATTACGAACCACTGGGTGGCATGGTCGCGGCGCGTTTCGCCGCCCGCAAGCCCCTCGATGCCGCGTCGTTCCCCGAGGTGCCGGAGTCGGTCATCGGCAACGCCGCATCGCGCCGCAATGCCCAGATCGTCGAGGCGTTCTGCGCCGCGATGCACTATCCCGCGCCGTCGTTCACTTCGGCGCCTACGTTGCCCATGCGCCTCGAGGTGAAGGAGGGCATCAACGATTCGATCCTGATTAACGACGCCTATAACCTCGACCTCAATTCGCTGGCGCTGGCGCTCGATTACCTGCACGGCGTGGCGCTGAACCGCCGCCGTACGCTCGTCCTGTCGGACATCTCGCAGAGCGGGCTTTCCGACGACGAACTCTACGGCCGTGTCGCGGGGATGGTCGCACGGGCGGGCGTCGACTTTCTGATCGGCATCGGCCCGCGCCTGAAACGCCATGCCGGGCTGTTCGGCTGCGACAAGGAGTTTTACGCCTCGACCGACGAGTGCATCGCGCGCATCGACCGCAGGGCCGTGGCCGGGCGTGCCATCCTGCTGAAAGGCGCCCGCGATTTCCGCTTCGAGAAACTGGCGCACGCCCTCGCGCGCCGCAGCCATACGACGGTGCTGGAGGTCGACCTCGACGCCATGACGCACAATCTCAATTTCTTCCGTTCGAAGCTCAGCTTCGGTACGAAACTCGTGGCGATGGTCAAGGCCGGCTCGTACGGTGCCGGCGATTTCGAAGTCGCGCAGCTGTTGCAGCACCAGGGCGTTGATTACCTGGCCGTGGCGTTCGCCGACGAAGGGGTACTGTTGCGCGAGCGGGGCATTTCGATGCCCGTCGTGGTGCTCAACGCCGATGCCGACAGTTTCGATCAGATGATCGCCAACCGCCTCGAACCCGAGATATACAGCCTCCATTCGCTCGGCGCCTTCGCCGGGGCCGTGGTGCATGCGGGCGAGAGCCGTTACCCGATCCATATCAAGCTCGACACGGGTATGCACAGGCTGGGATTCACGGACGACGAAGTCGGGGCGCTGTGCAGGGCGCTGGCGGAAACCCCGCAGGTCAAGGTCGCCTCGGTCTTCTCGCACCTCAACTGTGCCGACATGCCCGAAGAGGATGCCTATACCCGGGCGCAGATCGCCCTGTTCGACCGCATGAGCGCCCGCGTCGCCGCCTCGCTGCCCTATCCGGTCATCCGCCATACGGCCAATTCGGCCGCCATCGAACGCTTCCCCGAGGCGCAGTTCGACATGTGCCGCCTCGGGCTGGGGCTTTACGGCTTCGGCTACCGGCATAACGGGATGCTGCGTCCCGTCTCGACCCTCCGCACGCGTATCGTGCAGGTCAAGCACCTGTCTGCGGGCGAGGCCGTAGGGTATGGACGGGCCGGGAAACTCACGCGCGAAACTACGACGGCGACGATCCCCATCGGATATGCCGACGGGCTCGACCGCCATCTGGGCTGCGGCCGCTGGTCGGTGCTGGTGGCCGGGAGTTCCGCCCCCATCGTCGGACGCATTTGCATGGACAGCTGCATGGTCGACATTACGGGGATTCCCGGCGTGAAGGAAGGCGACGAAGTCGTGGTCTTCTCGCCCGAGCCGGGCAACGACCTGGAAACGATGGCCCGCGTGCTCGATACGATTCCCTATGAGATCATGACCTCGGTTTCGGGGCGCGTAAAACGGATTTACCTCAAAGAATAACGATATGAAATGCTATGATTGCGGCGGTGAAATCGCTTCCGGCACTGATAAGTGCCCCTCCTGCGGTTGTCCCGCCGGGCGCGATGAGGCCGCCGGGTGCCTCGGGGCGCGGCTGCTGACGGCACAGCTCGAATCCGAATCGGCCCTCGACCAGTTGGGCAAGGCCCGCAGCGCCATGTTCGCCGCGGCATTGCTGGCGCTCGCCAGCGGCGTGGTCGAACTGGTCAACGCCCAGGGAAACGGGGTGAGGCTGGTGGTCGGAATCGTGATGCTCGTGCTGGCGGGCGGCTATGTGGCTATCGGCTGCAATGTCCGCAAATCCCCGCTGGTGCTTTCGGTTGCGGGGCTGGTCGTGAGCGCATTTTTCCTGAGCGGTGTTTTCGGGGTGGTGATCGCCGGTGTCATGGCGCTGAGCGTCTGGTTTGCTGTGCTGTATACGAAAGCCGTTGCCCGGGAGCGGGAACTCCGGGCCAAACTCGAAAAACTGAAATAAGATGTACGGAACGCTCTATCTGATCCCGTGTCCGATTTCGGACGAGACGGCACCGTGGGACGTGCTGCCCGCGGCGAACCGTGCCGTGATGGATTCGCTCGACTATTTCATCGTCGAAAACACCCGTTCGGCGCGGCGCTTCCTGTCGAAGGCCGGCATCGCGCGGCCGATCGACACGCTGGAGTTCCGCGAGCTGAACGAACATACCGTCGCCGGGCGTGAGGTCGAAGAGCTGGTGAAACCGCTCGTTGAGGGCCGCTCGGCGGGGGTTGTCTCGGAAGCGGGCGTGCCGGGCGTCGCCGATCCCGGGGCACTGGTCGTCGAGGCGTGCCACCGCCACGGTATCCGCGTAGTGCCGCTCGTCGGGCCGTCGTCCGTCATCCTGGCCGTCATGGCTTCGGGGCTCAACGGGCAGTCGTTCGCCTTCAACGGCTACCTGCCCGTCAAGCCGCCCGAACGGGTGCAGGCGATCCGTCGCTTCGAACGCCGTGCGCAGTCCGAACGCCAGTCGCAGCTCTTCATCGAGGCGCCTTACCGCAATGTGAAGCTGATGGAACAGCTCCTGCAAACCCTTGCCCCCGAGACGCGCCTGACGCTGGCGATGGACATTACCGCTCCCGGCGAATATATCCGTACGCTCCCCGTGCGCGAGTGGCGGTCGGTGCGGCTGCCGGAAATGAACAGGCGCCCGGCGATTTTTATCATCGGGTAGGCATGGCCCGGCGGTTGGTATACAATTTGTTCGAATATAAGACGGAAAATCTGAAAAACACGAGATATGAAAAAGGAAAAAACTTATAATGAGGCTGTTGACGGTGACGAAGGATTCGTTCCCGGTGAAGGTTACCCTTCGTGCGACGGCGAACCCTGTGCCAATGTGTCAGACGACTCGCAGGACGGAACTGACACAATGGCAGACGCTGCCGAAGGCGGCGACAAGGCCGGAGCGGGATCGGATCTGACGGCGGCACTGGCCGAGTGGCAGGATAAATTCATCCGCCTGCAGGCCGAATTCGATAATTACCGCAAGCGTACGCTCAAGGAGAAGATGGACTTGGTGCAGACCGGGGGCCGTGACGTGCTGCTGGCGATGCTCCCCGTGCGCGACGACGTGCAGCGTGCCGTCGATGCCATGCAGAAGAGCGACGACATCGAGGCGCTGCGTGCCGGCGTGACGCTTATTTCACAGAAATTTACCGATACGCTCCGCCAGAAAGGGGTCACCGAGATCGACGTCAAGGGCAGGGAGTTCGACGCCGACCTCTGCGAGGCGGTGGCCAAATTCGCTGCCGGGGAGGAGATGCAGGGCAAGGTCGTCGACATTGTCCAGACGGGTTATATGCTGGGCGACAAGGTGCTGCGTTTCGCAAAAGTTGTTGTAGGAGAATAATGCCATGGCAGAAAAGAGGGATTACTACGAAGTGCTGGGCGTCCAGAAAAACGCTAACGCTGACGAAATAAAGAAGGCTTACCGCAAGGCGGCCATCCAATACCACCCCGATAAAAACCCGGGTGACAAGGAGGCCGAAGAGAAATTCAAGGAGGCGGCCGAGGCATACGACGTACTGTCGAACCCCGACAAACGTGCCCGTTACGATCAGTTCGGCCATGCCGGGATGAGCGGTGCCGCGGGTGGCGGGGCAGGTGGCTTCGGCGGGTTCAGCGGCGGCGGTTTCTCGATGGAGGATATCTTCTCGCAGTTCGGTGATATTTTCGGCGGACATTTCGGCGGCGGGTTCCGCTCGTCGTCGTCATCGGGCGGCGGGCGTCGTGTGAACCGGGGATCGGATATCCGCATCAAGGTCAAGCTGACCCTCGCCGAGATCGCCAACGGCGTCACCAAGAAACTCAAGATAAACAAGACCGTCGCCTGCGATAAGTGCGGCGGTACGGGGGCCAAGGACAGCAACTCCTACTCGACCTGTTCGACCTGCAACGGTACGGGCTATGTGACGCGTGTGGAGAACACCTTCTTCGGCCGCATGCAGACGCAGGGCGTCTGCCCCACGTGCGGCGGTACGGGCAAAGTCATCACCGCACCCTGCGACAAGTGCAAGGGCGAGGGAACCCTCCGCGGTCAGGAGGTCGTGGAGATCCGAATTCCGGCCGGCGTGGGCGAGGGTATGGTGCTCACCGTCACGGGCAAGGGCAATGCCGCCCGTCACGGAGGCGTCAACGGCGACCTGCAGGTCATGATCGAAGAGGAGTCCAATCCCGAGCTGGTGCGTGACGGCAACGACCTGATCCACAACCTCAATATCACCGTTACGACAGCCCTGCTGGGCGGTACGGTCGAGGTGCCGACGGTCGATGGCCGTGCCAAGATCAAGATCGCCCCGGGAACGCATGCCGGCAAGGTGCTGCGCCTGGGCGGCAAGGGGTTGCCCGACGTCAACGGCTATGGCCGCGGCGACGAACTGGTCGTGGTCGACATCACGATCCCCTCGAAGCTCAGTGCCGAGGAGAAGCGGCTGGTCGAACAACTGGCGCAGCAGCCCGGTTTCCAGCATGCCGAATCGGTCAAGAACCAGAATATCTTCGAGCGGATGAAGAGTTTCTTCCGGTAGGGAAGCAGCGGTTTGCATATGCGGCGGGATGTCGGGGGACTTTGCGGGCCACGGCATTCCGCCGTCGTTCGCAGCGCCTCTTCCGCTGCGGTGCACGGAGGCTTGCGGGCGTATTCCCCGCCGCCTTTCCCGGGGCCATTGCGCCTGTTACCAGCCTGTTTGAGGGGTGTTTCCCCTCCCGCACCGCTGCCGGGGTTTTCCCCTGCTGCGGGCATCGGACGTCTGGCACCGCATCCTCGGCAGGACTTTACGGGCGCCGCAGGCGGAAAAAAGGGTTTTGCAGGCAATAAAATTGCCGGAGAATTCGTATCTTTACCAAAAATAATTAGGAGGACACGCCATGTTAGGTTTCACCCCGTTCAAGAGACACGCCAACAAGTTCAACTACATACCGCGCTACTACGATCCCGAAAAGGAGGCGCGCGAGCAGCGCCGTGCCGAACTTCGCGGCGAGAGGGTCGAAGACGGGGATCGTGAGTACCGTCCCGGACAATATATCCGTACGCAGCGTGATGCCCGTGCCGCCCGCCGTTCCAAGGAGGATGACAAGGGGCGTATGCGCATCTGGAAGATGGCCGGTGCCGCAGTTATCGTCCTGCTGTTCATCTACATCCTTTATCCGAAGCTCGCCGATGTGTTCCTGCGTGCCCGTACGGCGCCGGCACAGACCGAATCCGCTTCCACCGAATCCGCTCCGCGCAACGGGCTCGACCAGACGGGTATTTCCGACGTAGAGTGGCAGGAGCAGCCTATCACGGTGGTTCCCAACGATTATCAGGAATAAATGGCAGATAAGATCAGATTATTACCCGAAGTCGTCGCCAACCAGATTGCTGCGGGCGAGGTCGTCAACCGTCCCGCATCGGTGGTCAAGGAGATGATGGAGAACGCCATCGACGCCGGCGCCCGTACCGTGAAGGTCAACTTCCGTGACGGGGGCAAGGATTTGATCCAGATCGTCGACGACGGCTCGGGCATGTCGCCCATCGACGCGCGTATGGCCTTCGACCGCCATGCCACCAGCAAGATAACTTCCGTCGAAGACATCTACGCCCTCAATACGTTCGGGTTCCGCGGCGAGGCGCTCGCTTCGATCGCCGCCGTGGCGCAGGTCGAACTGCGCACGCGGCAGGAGGGCGACGAAGTGGGTACCCAAACCGAAATCAACGGCGGCCAGTTCGCCGGGCAGACTCCCGTGATGTGTCCCGTGGGGGCGCAGTTCTTCGTGCGCAACCTTTTTTACAACGTGCCCGCCCGCCGTCGTTTCCTCGACAAGAGTACGGCTTCGGCCGCACAGATCAAGGCCGAATTCCAGCGTGTTGCGCTGTGCAACCCCCATATCGCCTTCGAACTTTACGCCAACGACGCCCCGGTCTATACGCTCTGTGCCACGTCGCTGGCGGGACGTATCGTCGACGTAGTGGGACGCCATATCAAGCAGAACCTGCTGGAGGTCGATGCCGACACCTCGATCGCCCGCATCGGGGGCTATATCGGCCGTCCGGCTGCCGCCAAGCGGCGCAACGGCGAGCAGTACCTCTTCGTCAACGGACGTTATTTCAAGAGTTCGTACCTCACGAGCGCCATCATGAAGGCCTATGAGAAACTGATCCCCGAGAGCAGTTCGCCTTCCTATTTCCTCTACCTGACGATCGACCCTTCGCGCATCGACGTCAATGTCCACCCGCAGAAGACCGAAGTGAAATTCGCCGACGAGGAGGCCGTCTGGCAGATCATCAACGCCGCCGTGCGCGAGACGCTCGCCAAGACGGGGGCCGTGCCGCTGATGGATTTCGACCGCGACGGCATCGTCGAGATCCCGGCATTGAGCAAAGGGGCCGTCTACAGCGAGCCCCGCGCCATGTCCAACGGCGACTACAATCCGTTCCGCGAGGAGTATATCGACCCTACGGCGCCCGATCCCAATGTCGATTTCACGGGCTTCGACGTCCCGTACGACGATCGCGGACAGACGCTTTCCGATACGGCCGGGACGGGCTTCGCCCCGCGCGCCGGTATGGGCGGCGGCATGTCGGGGCGCGGTGCGTCCGGGGGCAGCCTGCCCGGCGGGCTGCGCAGCGCCGGCAGCGGATTTACTCTTCCGCAAACCCCGCCGGCGGGGGAGGACTTCACCATCCCTTCCTCGGCGGCCGACGGGTTCGAGGATTTCGTTTCGGGGAGCAGTTTCGAGGTGGAGTCCGGCGCCGGGTTCGGGACGAGTGCCCTGGAGTTCATCCCTTCCGGGGCTACGGCCGGGCAGCAGCGGCTGGCGGTCGAGGGGCGTCCGGAATTTACCGATCCCCTGCCGTTGGGCGGCGGGTACCTCGCCGCGCTGCTGGGCGGGAGGTTCGTCGTGGTGGACGTGCGGCGTGCCCGCGAGCGCATTCTTTATGAGGATTACCTGAAGATGCTCGGAAACGGCTCTTCCGTGAGCCAGCAACTGCTCTTTCCCGAGCGGCTGGTGTTGTCGGGCGACGAATATGCGCTGCTCGAGGAGAACGCCGTGGAATTCGCGTCGCTGGGATTCGACATCGACTTTGCGGGGGAGGGGACGATCGAGGTCAAGGGCACTCCGGCCGATATGCCGGCCGATGCCGTCGACCAGATGGTCTACGACCTGCTGCAAGCCTTTTCGACGCCCGTGTCGCTCGCGGATCAGCGCCGCGAGAAGATCGCCGCCGTCATGGCGCGCGGCGGGGCGAAAGGCATTCCCCGCAATATGTCGCGCGACGAAGCCGCCGTACTGCTCGCCCAGCTCGCCGCTACGGGCAATTTCAGTTTCTCGCCCTCGGGCAAAGCCATAACTGCAGAAATAACCCCCGAAGATATCCGTACCAAACTGGGATAATCCGGTGGAAAAACGTACTTTTGTAAAAATTTTACGCAATGAACAGCTATTTTCAGACACCCCCGGTGGTGAAAAACCTGATAATCATCAATGCCCTGGTCTACATGGCTACGGCCCTGATCCAACCGGCACATAACGCCATCATGGAGTATTGCGCCCTGTGGCTGGGAGCGCCGTTGTTCCACACCTACCAGTTCGTCACCTATATGTTCGTGCATGCCAATTTCGAGCATATCTTCTTCAATATGTTCGCCTTGTGGATGTTCGGGCGTACGTTGGAATACGAATTGGGGTCGAAGCGTTTCCTGACCTATTACATGGTTTGCGGCATCGGTGCGGCGCTGATCCAGTATTTCACGGCGCTGGCGTTCGGCGAGCTGCCCATGTCGCTGGTTGGTGCTTCGGGCGCGGTGATGGGGCTGCTGCTCGCTTTTGGCGTCATGCATCCCAATGCGGTCATCATGCTGCTGATCCCGCCGATCCCGATGAAGGCTAAATGGTTCGTCATCATCTACGGCGTCATCGAACTTTTCCTCGGCTGGCGCGGCGTAGGCAATGTGGCGCATTTCGCCCACGTGGGCGGTATGCTCTGGGGTTTCCTGCTGCTCCACTGGTGGAAGCAGCGCGGCATAATCCGCTTCTGAGCCGATGTCCGGCGAATTCTATAAGAACGATTACGGCGGCCGGCGCGGGGAGAAACCGCACCGCAGCCTGCTCATGTGGCTGCTCGACCTGGTGATGACGCTCCTGACCGTCGTTGTCGGGGCCACGATGGCCGTCACCTATTTCGTCCCTTATGTGAACCCCGCCGGGGTCTGGTTCTTTCCCCTGCTGGGGCTTGCCGCCCCGGCGATCTACGTCGCTACGGTCATCCTGGCGCTCTACTGGGTCATCCGCTGGCGGTTGCTCCGCGCCGGAACGATGCTGGCGCTGGTCGTCATCGGCCTCTTCAAGGTTTCGCTCTTCTATAAGCCCGAATTCCGCCGCAGCTACGGCGAGGAGAGCTACGACCGCCGGGCTTTCAAGGTCATGACCTATAACGTGCGCAGTTTCTTCGGCGAAAGCGGAGCCAGCAATGTCGATGACATCGTGCGCCTGATCGGCGAATACGATCCCGATATCGTCTGCATGCAGGAGTTCAATGCCCGCCTGGCCGAGAAATCCGACGATTTCGCCCTGTTGGACGAGAAATACGAAAGCGCGGCCTTCGGCCGCACGCAGGCTCCCGATTCGCTGTACGGGGCATCGCTTTTCATCCTGAGCAAATACCGTATCCTGCGCTCGGGCATCGTCCTGACCCCCAATACGTCGGTCTGGGCCGACCTGCTGATCGGTGACGATACGGTGCGCGTGTTCAACAACCACCTGCGTTCGACGGCGATCAAGGCGGCCGACAACGAATATATCACCAACCGCGATTTCATCTCCGACACGGCACGCGAAGTCAAGATCCGCAGCATCGTGAGCCGCCTGCGCGAGAACAGCATCCTGCGTGCCGCACAGGTCGACAGCATTGCCGATGTCATCGCCGACGCGCGTGCGCGGTGCATCGTCTGCGGCGATTTCAACGATACGCCGATGTCCTATGTCTACCGCACGATGGCCGGGGGGCTGAACGACGCTTTCAGCAAGAGCGGTTCGGGCTATTCGCATACTTTCCGCGGCTTCTTCAATACGCTGCGCATCGACTATGTCCTCTGCTCCGACAGTTTCGACCCGGTTTCCTACGAGGTGCCGCAGGTCGAATATTCGGATCACCTGCCCGTCGTGGTGCGTCTCCAAAAGAATCTACTGAATAACTAATCCGATAAACTATGATTTTCGACTCTTTGAAGAACAGCGCGCTCTATTATCCGGTGAGCCCGCGTCTGGAAAAAGCCTTCGGCTTCATCGCTTCGACCGACTGGGAAACGATGGAGCCGGGGATCCATGAACTCGACGGCAAGGACATCTATGTCAACGTAATGGAACCTGAGCTGAAAAAACCGGCGGATGCCAAACTCGAAATACACGACGCCTATATCGACATCCAGGTGCTGATCCGCGGTGAGCAGGAGACCTTCGGGTGGAGCGAGCGTGCCGACCTGCGCAAGCCGCTGGGCGAATTCGATGCCGGGAAGGATATCCGTTTCTTCGACGATGAGCCGCAGACCTTCTATACGCTGCGCCCGGGGCAGTTCACGATCTTCTTCCCCGAGGACGGCCATGCGCCGATGATCGGCGAGGGCGATGTGCGCAAGATCATTGTGAAGGTTCGCAAGTAACGGCGGGCCGGATTACGGATGCGCGAGAGGCGGTTCCCTGCGGAACCGCCTCTCGTTTTGCCGTTATGCTGCGTCGGGTTTTCGGGATGGGAGCCGCATCGCGGGGTAGGTGTAGCAGGCGGTGCAGGCGACAAGGACAATCCCCGAAGCAGAAGCTCCGGGGATTGTGTCGTTATGCCTGTGCCGTAAGAGTATTATTTTCCGATGCCGTAGTAGCGCAGCCCGGCGTTGAGCACCTCTTCCTTGTCGAAGATGTTGCGGCCGTCGACCAGGATGTTGTCGCGCATGAGCGTGAGCAACTGCGCCCAGTCGGGCATCCGGAACTGTTTCCACTCCGTGACGAGTGCAATGGCATCGGCGCCCTTTGCAGCTTCGTACATCGAACCTGCGTAATGCACCCCTTCGTCGCCGATCCTGCGGCGGCCTTCTTCCATCGCCACGGGATCGTAGACCCGAACCGTGGCGCCCGCCTTGCGCAACAGGTCGATCACCACCAGTGCCGGTGCTTCGCGCATGTCGTCCGTTTCGGGCTTGAACGCGAGGCCCCATATCGCTATGGTTTTTCCGTGCAGGTTGCCCAGTGCCCGTTGCAGTTTGCCGAACAGGATGGATTTCTGCCCTTCGTTGACCCGTTCCACCGCCTCGATGACCTGCATCGTATAACCGTTTTCCTGGGCCGTTCGGGCCAGGGCCTTTACGTCCTTGGGGAAGCATGAGCCGCCGTAGCCGCAGCCGGGGTAGAGAAACTTGCTGCCGATGCGGGCGTCGGATCCGATGCCCTTGCGCACCATTTCGACGTTCGCCCCTACCAGGTCGCAGAGGTTGGCGATCTCGTTCATGAACGAAATGCGGGTCGCCAGCATGGCGTTGGCCGCATATTTAGTCATTTCCGCCGAGGGGATGTCCATGAACAGCACCCGGAAATTGTTGATCAGGAACGGACGGTACAGGCGGGTCATCAGCTTGCGCGCCCGTTCGCTCTCGACGCCTACGACCACGCGGTCGGGCGACATGAAATCCTTGATGGCCGCGCCTTCCTTCAGGAATTCGGGGTTCGAGGCCACGTCGAACGGTATCTTGCAGCCGCGTTTGTCTATCTCTTCCCGGATCACGGCCTTGACCTTCTGCGCCGTACCGACGGGTACGGTGCTTTTGGTGACGAGCACCGTATACTTCTTGATGTTGCGGCCGAACGTACGGGCGACTTCGAGCACGTATTTCAGGTCTGCCGAACCGTCCTCGTCGGGCGGTGTGCCGACGGCCGAGAAGACTACTTCCACCTTGTCCAGGCAGTCCGTCAGCTCGGTCGTGAAGTGCAGACGTCCCTCCTCGACATTGCGTTTGACGAGTTCTTCGAGCCCCGGCTCGTAAATCGGGATGAGGCCGTTGTTCAGGGCGTCGATCTTTTTCCTGTCGACGTCGACGCACGTAATATCGAGCCCCATTTCTGCGAAACAGGCACCCGATACGAGGCCGACATAACCCGTACCCACGACTGCGATTTTCATCATATTATGTCCAAGTTTTTGGTTGGTTTAGCGGTGCATGCACCCGGCGATCCGCGCTGCGAGCGCGTGGCATGCCTCGTGCCATGCCGGCGAGAAACCCTGCTTCATTTCCACGGGTTCGCAGATCGCCTCCCACTTCATCTTCTGTGCGAATTCGCCCAGGCAGCGTACGGCGGCACTCGCCCAGCAGAAGGAGCCGAACCAGCCGAAGTTGCGCTGCGGGACGCAGCGTGCCGCGATCAGGTCGAGCAGGCGGGCCACGGGCGGGTAGAGCCCTCCGTTATAGGTCGGGCCGCCCACGATGAGCGTGTCGTAACGGAACACGTCGCGCAGGACGACCGATTCATCGGCGTAGGACATGTTGTGGACGAAGATCGGGCCCACACCTTCGGCGGCCAGTTCGCGCGCTATGCGCTCGGCCATCTGCTCCGTATTGCCGTACATCGAGCCGTATGCGATCACCACGCCCGGTTCGCCTTCGTAGCGGCTCAGACGGTCGTAGACGTCCATCACCTGCGGGATCTCGCGCTGCCATACGGGGCCGTGGGTCGAGCAGATGGTCGTGGGATTCAGGCCCCGTACCTTCGCGAGCGCCTTTTGTACAGGCCCTCCGTATTTGCCGACGATGCAGGCGTAGTAGCGGCGCATTTCGTCCCAGTAGCGCGACGGGTCTATCTGCGAGTCGGTAATGCCGCCGTCGATGGCGCCGAACGTGCCGAAGGCGTCGCCCGAGAAGAGCGTGCCGGTCTCGGCACACCATGTCACCATCGTTTCGGGCCAGTGTACCATCGGCGCCATGTAAAACGAGAGCGTTTTCGAGCCGAGCGATATGCTGTCGCCCTCCTTGATTTCGAGCGTCCCGGTGTCGATGCCGTAGAATCCCTGGAGCATCTGCAGCGTCTTGGCGTTGCCCACGATTCGGATGTCGGGGTAGAGCATGCGCAGTGCGCGCACGGACGACGAGTGGTCGGGTTCCATGTGGTTGATGACCAGGTAGTCGATCTTGCGGTCGCCGATGGCCTCGCGGATGTTCTCTGTCAGACGGCTGCCGAAGCCCTCTTCGACGGTATCTATCAGTGCGACCTTTTCGTCGGCAACCAGATAGGCATTGTATGAAACCCCCTGCGGGAGCGACCAGAGACCTTCGAAACGTGTGGTAGTGCGATCGTTGACCCCGACGTAATGGATGCCGGGCAAAATTTCGGTGATGTTCATGGTTCGTGACGTATTTGTTTCAAAGATAGTGAAAAATGTGCCAAAGCGGAACGGCGCGGGCCTTCCTGCATGCCTGATTTTCCCTATCGTCCGGTATTAAAAATTTGCGTAAAGATAACCGTTTTTTCGGATATGCGTAAAATCTGTTTCCGAAAAAAACAATTCCCGCGTGATGGGGCGGCTGCACTGAGGGCTTTCCGGCCGGCCGGGTGCCTGTGGCGTTGGCCGCGCGAGCTTCTTCTTTTAATTGCTTAACTTGCTGTGCATTAGTTTGGTATATGTATGAAAAAAAGCCTTCGGCATTTACCGAAGGCTTTGGAAATATTACAGCCGGGGCTTAGAGCAACCGGAAGAAAGCCGCGCGTACGCCCTGCATGTCGATGGCATCGTTTTTCACCGACTCCGGGATGGTAGCACGGGTATAGACGCTCACGTCACCGGTGTTGATCGTACTGGTGAGCGTGATCGTGTTGTTGGCCTCGTCGGCGGTCACCGTGTACGAACTTCCCCAGGGAGTGTTGTCGCTGTAATTGCCGGAAAGTACGTCGTCCTGAAGCAGGTAGCTGCCCGTGTATTTCTGGTACCTTACGGATTCGACCTTCTGGTAGATGGTGAACGACCCTCCGTCAAATGCGATGTAAGCATCGAATGCCTGGGGGGCTTCGCTTGTCCATGAAGTCAGGCGCCATTCTCCGACGAGTTGCTTGGCCAACGGCGTGTTGTTATCTTTTTTGTCGTCGTCGCACCCTGCGAACAGGCTCATGCCGAGTATGGCAAAGAGAATATAGATAGTCTTTCTCATGATCTTTTTGCTGTTATTATAATTCGTATTATAACCAACCTCCGTTCTCGGCCTGTACACCGCGGGCGATGATGGCGAACTCCTTGGTGATCGTCATGCCGCCCATCACGGTACCTGTACCGACCTTGTCGCCGCCGCCGATTGCCGTAACCGTAATCTTCGCTACGCCGGACTTGGTGCACTTGATCTTCAGTTTGCCGTAGGCCATTGTGGGCAAGGTTTCGATCCCCAATTTGGCCATGTCGGCTGCGGACATCGAAACACCGGTGTAGGTGAGGTTCGTTGCGCTGCCACCGAAGAACTGCGTCAGGGGAACGAGTTCTTCAGCCCCTACGCCGACCTTGAGGCACGGCGTGCCTTCGATCTGCATCAGCAGTTGATAAGCGTCTACTGCGCCTGTACCCAGCTGCTTGCGGTAGTTTTCGAGGTACATCGTGCCGTTCGACTCCTTTGTGCCGTCGAGATACCGTTCCATGTCGTTCACCGAGGTGAGGAGCATGCTGATAAACTCGTTGCGGGTGTAGTGCTTGCCTTGTTTCAGCGCATAGGAGAGTCCGAGTGCTGCCACGCCCGACATGTGCGGGCAGGCCATCGAGGTTCCCTGCATGTATCCGTAGTCCGAACCCTCGTTCATTTCCGAAGGCATCGTCGAAAGTACCGTAGCGGTCGAATTGCTTGCAATGTAAGCGTCGCCGCCCGGCGCCGAGATGTTACAGCCGGGGCCGTAGTTGGTGTAGCTTGCAGGCAGGAAGTCGGGCGAGAACGAGGTTACCGAAATATAATCGCGGAACGCCCCGGGGTACCCGGCACGGTCGAGTGCGTCGTTGCCGGCCGAGAAGATGACCAGACCGCCGTCGATCGCGTCGCAGTTCGACGTGGCGATGAAATAGGCGAGTGCGTCGTGCTCCGCTTTGGCATTTTTGGCGTACTGGTCGTCGGAGGTGTAGCCACCGCCCTTGATACCCATCGAGCACTGGATGATCGAAGCACCGTTGTCGGCCGCGTATTTGAATGCCCTTGCCATGACGGCCGTCGTGCCCGAACCTGCTGCGGTGCCGGACAGGGCCTGGCACGACATGATCCGTACACCGTCGTTGTTGCCCGAGCCGCCCGCTACTCCGCAGACACCGATGCCGTTGTTGTTGACCGCCGCTACCGTGCCTGCGGTATGCGTCCCGTGACCGGAGTCGCCGTCGCCCTTTGCGTCGACCACATCCCAGGAGATGGGGCCGTTCGTAACGAAATTGTACCCGTAATAATCATCCACGTAACCGTTGCCGTCGTCATCGACGCCCGTGGTTCCGGTCATCTCCCTGGTGTTGACCCACATGTTCGCAGCCAGGTCGGGGTGCGTATATTTCACGCCTTCGTCGACTACGGCTACGATGATCTTGGGATCTCCGGCCGTGAGTTTCCATGCCTCTTCCACGTTGATGTCCGCACCTTCGCGCGCGGTCTGTGCCACGGCCTTGTCGCCTTTGTTGATATAGTGCCACTGGCGCTTCAATTCCGGGTCGTTGAACGGCCATACGATCGAACGTGTGTCTGCCGACATGGCGGGCGCATCCGAACGGAGCGGGGTGGCCTTGCCGTCCCACATTTTTTCGAGCTTCGTGTTGAACTGGATGTTCGCCACTTCGGCTACGGCCGACAGTTTCTGTGCGGCGAGATCCAGGTCGACTTCGGTGTCGAACTGCAATTCGTACCACTTGTGCAGGCCGGCTGCGCGCGTGCGCTCCTCGTTGCGTGTGTCTACCGGGAACAGGCGGTTCAGGGAGCTGACGTTCAGCTCCGAAAGTATTTCATCCACGGAGACGATACCCGCGCGGGTAGCGACCGACCGTGTCTTGGCGGCGGCTTCGGCGGCCTGTTCGAGGCTGCCGATGGCTGCGTCGTCGAAATAAACGAGCAGGCTGCCCGCTTCGGCGTCGATCGAGGTGTTGACGATCTTATGCGATGTGGCGGGTATCTGCGAACCGCCGTCGGTTGCGTCGGTCATAGGGTCTGACGTACAACTCGCAAGCAGAAGCGCCGTAATGAGTAGTAATTTTTTATCAATCATAATCCGAGTTATTTTTTGAGGGTCTCCCCTCCCCGGTGGAAGGGGAGACCGCTCTTGATCACTAATTGGGTGAACGACTGAAATTATTTAGCCATTTTTTTCAGGGGCATTTTCTCCATGCCTCCGCTTTGCAGAGTGTTTGCCCGGGGTGCAAAACCTTCGGAGAACGAACTCATCGCGGGAGTTGCGATCCGAACGGACACCTCACCTTCGAGCGGGTTCGCGCCGCGGTTGACGGGCTTGCCGAACAGTTCGTCGATCAGGGCGTGAGCACGTTCGCGGCCGCGCAGTTCGACATAGTTCGAGGGGTTGATGGAGATTTCCTTCGAGAGGGTCAGCATCTTATCCGAAGCAACCTTGCGCGGTGCGGCTGCTCCCGTGTTGCTACCGGTCGCCGGTACCATCAGCGGGGACGTATAGCTTTCCCAGTTGCCGATCGAGTTCGTATAGTTGGCATCCGTGTATGCCTTGACTAATATGGTGTCGAAATTATACTGATCCGACCAGTCGGGGCCACAAATCAGGGCGAGATACCCGTCTTCCGTGACACCTCCGATCATCATGCCGTCGATTGCGTCGGAACCCATGCCCGTTTCTTTGTCCAGAATGTAATACTTGAGATAGAGCGTCGCTCCCAGGTACGGAATGGTGCCCATGGGCTGCCCTTTCAGAACATAGATGATCCCGTTGTACCACTCCCAGACAACCGTGTCTTCGTTATTGGCTCCGAGCGAGAGGCCCGCAACATTGATTGCATCCAGATTGTTGGTGTCGTCGGTCTCATTCTCCGAGAAGACGACCTGGCCGATCTTGCTGCGATCCGTTTTACCGGAGCCGTCGTTGCTGATTCCCCACAGGTTCCATGTCTTGAACAGTTGGGCTTTATCGCTGAACACATAGAGGTCGTCGATCGTGTATTTGCGCTGCAGCGGATCTGCCTTGCCGGCAGTAGTCTGTTCTACGGCGAACAGTTTGCCGTTGTAACCGTTGTCGGCGTATACCAGCAGGGTGTAACTTGTACCTGCCGACAGACCCGTATAGAACGGAGCGTAACCTGTGCCGTTAATCTTTTCGAGTTGAGCTGTGGTAAGTGCCTTGCCGGATGCCTTGACACCCGCGATCAGCTGCGATTCGTTCATGTCCTGGGTCGAAGCCGTCGTGAACAGGCCGATGTACCCCGATGCGATCTCCTCGCCGAACAGGATCCCCTTGATCGAGTTTTCCGGGGTGTAGCCTTGGGACTCATACTCCCACGTAAGCTCTGTGCGGACGCTCATTATGACGGGTTTCTCCTCGCCGGCCTTGACGTAACCGAACGATACGTACCCGTATTTCTGGAGGTTGCCTTTTTCGTCATAAGAATTGCCGACGATGGTGTAGATGCCGGTCTTCTCCATGACGGCGGTGATCGTACCCGAAGCCGTGATCTCCTCGCTCGGGATCGTCCCTGCGTCGATGTCTCCCGATTTGGCCGCAGCGAGCGACTCGCTGAGCGCACCCTCGAAGAAGGCATATTTCACCTTGTCGACGTCGTTGCCGAGCGTAGCCGTGATGGCGACCTTGCCGTCTGCGGGCGCCGACTTCTCGAAGGCTACCGAGTAATCGTAGCTTACCGCGCCCGGGAACAACAGGCGGGTCATTTCGGTATTGGCCTTGAAGTAGCTGGTTGCTTCCCATAGCGAAGGTGTCGTCAGAAGGATCGCCTTCGGCGGGAAGGTGAGGACGCCGTTTTCCAGCGTGCCGTACATCGTGGCCGAAGCCATGCCGGGATAATTCTCCTGGCAGAACGAAACGATCACGAATGCGCCGTTGTCTTCGTAACCTACGTCGTTGATCTCAAAACCTGTCGGCTGTACCGGGAACCATACTTTTTCGGGATCCCGCGCGTCGATGATGGTATAGGTCGGAACGGAGGGAACGTTGGAATACCTTCCACCGACGATTTTGGCCATGTAGGCTTCGTCATAAATATCCTTGATACGGTAGTAACCCTTCATGTCGGCACGTTCGTAAATCTCGACTTCCTTTTCTGCATTGGGGACACCGTTTTCCTTTATGTTGGAGCCCATTATCGCCGTGAAGAAGTCGTCGCGCCACGTGCCTTTGGTTTCACCGTTGGGGCCCTTCACGAGATCCCACTGGACGCGGGTGACGCTGAAATCGAGCCCGTTGGAATATTCTCCGTAAAGCAGTGCGTATTTCTTGTCCTTCACCACGATGGAGCAATCGTAGGTCTTACCGACCTCAGCTCCGGGGAAGTCCACCGAGAACGTGGTTGCTTCCTGTCCGGCCTCGAATTTGATTTCCGAGACCGTGAAAAGGCCGTCCTGGGTGCTGCTGACTTCCACAGGCACGGTGATCGCATCGTTGTAGTTCTTGCGCATGGCCGTGAAGGTCAGGGTCGTAGGCTCCGCCGGATCGAGCTCTTGGTCGCCGGCATTTTCCTGCGAGGGAAAATAAACGCCGTAGCAGTCCGTGTCTTCGCCTTCGCCGGGAGTATACTTAATGTCGTCCGAGCAACTTGCGAGCACGAATGTCGCTGTGAGCGCGTACAATATATATTTGATTGTTTTCATACTATTCGGTCTTTGGTATTAAAGCAAATTTTGCATATTGCCGTTACTTATCCGTCCAAGGCGTTATCTTGCCCGAGGGGTCGGGGTTGTTGACTACGGCGGGGTTGTTCTGGATTTCACCACGGGTAATGACAAAATTCCAGTGGGGAGCGCGGCCGTCGGTGTTCAAACGATAATCGGAAGGAGAATTGGTACCCTTGTAGCCGCGGGTCATGGACATATCCAGACGTTTCAGGTCGAACATGATGATACCCTCGCCCCAGAACTCGATGCGTTTTTGGAGGATCAGCTCCTCGATGAAACTCTTGAGTGTCGGCGTGCGTTCGCTACAATCGTACGAGCCGTCGGTGAAACGGTACTTCATGAATTCGTTAAGCAGTTCACGGGCGGCGACGATATTGCTTTGCGCCGTAGCTTCCGCTTCGATAAGGTACATCTCCTCGACGCGCATGCAGGGAATATCCGTAGCCCCGCCGACTTTGAAGTCGGTATAGTTGCCCTGGGCGGGACGGAACTTGATATTGACATAGTCTTTCAGCGTTGCGAAGTATGCACTGCCGTTGGGGCGGCAACTCTTGTACGCGTAGAAATTGCGGTCGGGATCGAGCCACGAATGCTTGCGGAAATCCTTGTTGTCGATCTTGTTGTAGAGGGCCTTGTCAATGGCACGGCCTACCTGGTGTCCGTATCCCCACGACTCCTCGTTACCGATGTGGGCCTGGAAGTTCAGCAGGTTGGAAACGTTGTCGCTGGTGATCGGCAGGCCCCAGATCCACGATTTGTTTGCCGTCGCACTATTGAAACCGGTCGTCGGATCCTCCCACTGTGCCTGGGTCAGGGGTGTGCAACCGCTCGTGGTGATGGCTTTGCGGGCATACTCTGCGGCCTTCTTGTAAGCATCGGGATTGTTGTCGGCAGTACCGCGTTCCAGATAAGCACGTGCCTGGAGCCCATAGACCATAGCCAAACTGGGCGTGTAGGGATCTGTCGCCGAGTAATCGGAAAGGTATGTCGCCGCCTTTTCGAGGTCGGGGAAGATCACTTTCTCGTAGACGTCGGCTGCCGACGCACGGGGATTGGCCTTAGCTTCGGCCTCGGTCGTGGTCTCGGTTACGATAGGTACGGCAAGGCCGAGCACTCCGTCTGCGGACGTGTATTTATTCTCCTTGAACTCATAGAGACGTACCAGGTCGAGGTAGAACGAAGCCCGGTAAGCGTAAGCGAAGCCGAGGATATGCTTGGTCGTGGTCGTGAGAGCTTCCGGGTCGATGGTGCTGATGATGTCGTTGGTCGACTTGATCCAAGTGAAATAGTTGTTCCAGGTCAGGAGATTGGCCGCGTAGTTCTCTGCGAGAGCATCGTTGGCGCCCCACTGGCTGAACCAGTCGTAGCCCGTATCGCCCGTTATGGCCATGTCGCCTGCTGCTGAATCGGTAGCGAGGTGGATGGCCGGGAGGGAGAAATTCCAGTGCATATTGCCGTAGTCGGTAAGCGACTTAACCTGGATAAGCGCCGTGGGGATACCTTTCACCATCGCTTCGAGGGCCGAGGGGGAACCTGCGATCTGGTCGGATGTGGCCCTGTCGGTCGGGAATGTTTCCTTGATGCACCCGCTAAGCAGTGCAGCCGAAGCAAGGGCTGCTATAGATATTTTCAGTATATTTTTCATATCCGAATAATTAGCTGGTTATGGATTAGAATTGGATATTGATACCGCCCGAGATGGTGCGTATCGGAGAATAGGTTGCGTAATTCGAGGTTCCCAGAACGCCCTGGTTGTCCGTATTGTCTGCGTAGCGCGGATCCAGTCCCTTACGCTTGGACCAATAGAATACGTTTTCGCAGGCGAGGTAGATACGCATCTTGCCGACTCCGAATTTCTGGGTGAACTTCGACGGCAGTGTATAGCCGAAGTTGATGTTCTGCAGGGTCAGGTAGCTTGCGTCGATCAGGAAACGGTCGGAGGTATCCGTCGTGTTCGAATCGCCGTACTGCATACGCGGAATGTTCGAGTTCGGATTCTCCGGTGTCCATGCGTTGAGTATGTCCTTGTGCCAGTTCACGCCGATGCTGCCGGTCGGGGTCGGCGTGCTCATCGCTGCGGCATACCCCGAGTCGTAGATCTTGCCGCCGATCTGGTAGTTGAAGTTGATGCCGAAATCGAACCCGAAGAACGAAACGCTCGTGCCGAAGCCGCCGTAAAGGTCGGGGATCGCATTGCCGCAGAGGTAATCGCTAGCTTCCGAATGGGCTGTGGTGGTCGTTCGTTCACCCGTCGGCTTCCCGTCCTTGTCCTTTACATCCTTATACCACATGGAGCGTCCGTCCTCCGAGACGCCGGCGTATTTCTTCATATGGAAGGTATACAGCGGCAGCCCTTCGCCGTAGAAGAAGCTACTGCCGCCGTAGCCGTAATAACCCTCCACCTCTATGGTGCGGCGTTCGGGAGGCAATGAAATGATCTTGTTCTTGAGGTGCGTCAGGTTGACGTTGATGTCCCACTGCACGTTTTTGCTGCGGATCGGGGTGAAGTTCAGGTCGACCTCGATACCTTTGTTGGACATGTCGCCGACGTTGGCATAGTAGGAAGAGTAACCCAGCGACGGTGCCGTGGGGAATGCCATCAGCATGTCGGTCGTCTTGCGGTTGAAGTACTCGATGCTACCCGATATGCGGTTCTGGAGTACGCCGAATTCGATACCGGCGTTGAAGTTGGTATTGGTCTCCCAGGTGATGTTGGGATTACCTTTCTCCAGGAATGCCACGGACATCTCTCCATTCGACGAGGCGAGCCGGTAGGTATCCACATAACGGTAGTCACCGATTTTGTCATTACCCTGCGAACCGATCGATGCCTTGACCTTCAGCATGTCGAGCCAGCCGTGCGTCCCGGACATGAAATTCTCCTTGGTTACGATCCATGCGGTACCTACCGACCAGAAGTTGCCCCAGCGGTGCGAGGGATGGAAGCGCGACGAGGCATCGCGGCGGTACGAAGCCGAGAAGAAATATTTACCGTCGTAATCGTACTGCGCGCGGCCGAAATAGCCTTCATTATTATAGGTGATGACATACGAGGTTGCGCTCTGCTTGTCGATTATCGCACCGGCCAGTTCGTCGTTGTCGGGCGAGAACATGTTGCCCGTGCTGCCGTAAAGCAGGTACTGCCTGCGCTGGTAGTATTCATGGCCGAGCATTACATTGACATTGTGCTTGCCGATGACTTTGGTGTAGTTGAGGATCTGCTGAAGGTTGTGCGAGAAATCACGCGTATGGTATTTGCCTATGATACCGTTCTCGTCGGCGAACTGTCCGAAATAGGGGTTCTGTACGGTCGTCCGGCGGGTCTCGTCGAGCGAAACACCTACATTGAAAGTGAATTTGAAATCCTTCAGGAACAATATGTCGAAGAATCCCGTGCCGTTGAAGGCATTGCCTTCCGAACGGTCGGTGTTCAGGCGGGAATCCGCCAGACCGTTCGCGTTCGGCAGCAGGGGACGGGTCAAACCGGCGTTCATTCCGTTTCCGTAGTCGTACATCGTGATGCCGGCGTCGTTCTTCATGATATTTCCCTGCCCGTCACGGACGTAGAGGGGATAGATGGGGGGTATGGACGAGGTGAAGGCGAAGAGGTTGGCCGAAGAGTTTCCCTGCCCGTCCGCGCTCAGCGAATTGTAGGTGAAGTTGGCGTAACCAGCGTTGGCACCGACCTTCAGCCATTTTTTGGCCTGGTAATCGGCTTTCAGACGGGCGGTGTAGCGTTCCATATTCGAGTTTTCGGTGATACCTTCGTTATTCAGGTAGCCGAACGAGGCGTAGAACGTACTGCGATCCGTGGCGCCCGATACGCTCACGTTGTACTCCTGACGCATCGAAGAGCGGAAAGCAATATCTTCCCAGTCGTCGGGGGTAAGCAGGTACTCCTGTCCGTTATAAACGACCCGGTTGCCCAGCGTAGCATTGGGATTGAGTTTCCCGTTTGTGCCGATAACCGACTGGCCGTCGGGCACGCTGTAAACCATGTAGCCCAGACCGCCGTCGTTCTTCGAGGCGGCCAGGTTCTTGTTGGCCATGGCGTGTGCCGTGCTCTCGCTCATGCCCTGTGACCGGTAGTAGCTGTTCAGGGCCGTGTAGTATGTTTCATAATACTGGGCCGGGTTTTTGATGTAGTCGTATGACTGCATCGCGCGCGAGTTCACACCCCACTTGGCATCTACCGTGACGGTGGCTTCCTGTCCACGGGCCTTTTTGGTCGTGACCATGATGACACCGTTGGCACCACGCGCACCGTAAAGGGCGTTGGATGCTGCGTCCTTCAGAACGGTCATCGACTCGATGTCGTTGGGGTTCAGGTTGTTCAGGTCTCCTTCGTAGGGAGTTCCGTCCACGATCCACAGGGGGTCTTTCTCGGCGTTGATCGAACTGAATCCACGGATGCGGACGATCGGGTTGGCACCCGGTTTACCCGATTCGTTGGATATCTGGACACCGGCAACCTTACCGGCCAGCGACTGGGCGACGTTCGACTGCTGCGACTTTGCGATGTCATCCGCCTTGATGACGGTCGCGGAACCGGTAAACGCCTCCTTTTTGGAGGTACCGAACGCCACCACGATCACGTCGTCGATCGCCTGCGTATCTTCGTGCATAGTCACGTCGATGCGCGATTTGCCAGCGATGGGGAGCTGTTGCCCCACATATCCGATGAACGTCACCGAAAGGGTGCCGTCAGCCGGAGCCGAAAGTGAGTACTGGCCTGCCGCGTTGGTCGTAGTACCGATCGAAGTACCGTCTACCATGACAGTAGCGCCCGCAACGGGATTCCCGTTTGCGTCAGAAACTGTACCGGAGACCTGCTTGTTTTGGGCGAATGCATATGCGCCGAGCACCAAAACAGCAATTAACGATAGTACAATTTTTCTTACCATAAGCGTTAATTTTAATTGGTTTTTTAAAATAAAAAGCCGCCAAAGTGCGTTGAATAATATAATATCTTGATATTCAGCGCACAAGGTCTTTTCTGGCGCAAAATCGGCTAATCAAGACATAATATACTGATTAAAAGGCTTTTAAATCTCTGTAAATGCCTTGCCGGATTGTTGTAGTGTTACTATAAAGTAACCGTCTCACACGGGCTAACATCTATACAATAAGATATTTAGGCTGAATAATACGTTATTCGGGGGTTACTTAATCATTACCTTTAATGCGGTTTGCATATTGTTATTAGGTTAAACACAAAAGGTTATTTGAGCAATGAGAAACACGTTTAATGTATTGTTTTACATCAAGAAAAACGCGCCTCTCCGGAATGGAAACGTCCCGATCATGGGGCGCATCACGATCAACGGAGAGCGGACGCAGTTTTCCACACGCCTCTCGGTCGCACCCGAACACTGGGACGTCGGTATGGGGCGTGTCGCCGGGCGGAGCAATGCCGCCGGCAGAATCAACGAACAACTTTCGAATATCCACTACCACATCGAAAGGTGTTACAACAAGTTATTCTACGAGCAGTCGTTCGTAACTCCGATGATGGTCAAAGAGATGTATTTCGGCGCCAATCTCCGGCAGGAGACCGTGCTCGCCTTTTTCAGGCAGCACAACGAAGAATTCAACCGTATGGTCGGCATCAGCCGCAGCAAGGCCACATATTATAAATATAGGTGCGTCTGCAAGCATCTGGCAAACTACATCTGGGACAAGTACGACCGGAAAGACCTGATGTTCAAGGAGCTCAACCGAGAATTCCTCACGGGCTTCCACGCCTATATCGCAAAGGAAGCCGGGTATAAAAAAAACACGATCTGGATTTACATGATCGCCCTGAAACACATCCTCATGCTGGCCCGCAGCAAGGGATATATGGACAAGGATATCTTTGCCAATTACAAATTACAAAGCGAATTCGTAACACGCAACTACCTGACCATGGATGAAATAAACCGAATGATGCAGTATGAGAACGAGGATGTCACCTTACAACTTGTCAGGGACACGTTTTTGTTCAGTTGTTTCACGGGATTGTCCTATGTCGACATCCGAGGCCTGGTGCCGCAGAATATTCAGAAAATAAACAAACAGCTGTGGGTCAACACGACACGTCGTAAAACAGGGGCGGAGGTCAATGTGCGGCTGTTTACCGTCCCGTACAATATCCTGTTGAAATACATGCCCGCATCGGGCTCCGGACGGATATTCGACCTTCCGAGCAACGGGTGGTGCAATAAATGCCTCGACAAGATCGTTGCCGAAGCGGGGATTCCGAAAAAGATCACGTTCCATGCGGCCCGGCACACGTTTGCCACGACAATTACCCTTTCGCAGGGTGTCGCCATCGAAACAATCAGTAAATTACTGGGACATAAAAACATACGCACAACGCAGATCTATGCGAATATCACCCATTCGCATATCAGCGGAGAGATGGAACGCCTGTCAAAACGTATCAACTCGCTGTGCCCCGACTGGACGCCGTCGGGCATGCCGAACGAGTCGGAAAGGCTCTACTAAGTCACTTTTTTCACCCCTTGCATCCCCTTCCCACAGGGGAAAATCCCAAAACAATCAAAAAATGTCCCGAAAAGGCGATTGCAGATTGTAATCACCACAGGCGTTATGTGCGAAAAATTGTAAGCCGGCAACCTTAATTTGAAAGATAGCTGTAACCGTGTTAAATTTTTTTAATAATTTATTTGTAAATGAGTTAGCAATCCTTTATCTTTGCTTGTGAACTTTTTATTTTAAAATTAATTTAAAATTAACGCTTATGGTAAGAAAAATTGTACTATCGTTAATTGCCGTTTTGGTATGCGGGTTATACGTATCCGCCCAGAACAGGCAGGTTTCCGGTACAGTTACCGATGCCGCCGGTGCTCCGGTGGCTGGAGCCACAGTCATGGTCGAGGGCCAGCATATCGGTACCACGACAGGTACGAACGGCACCTTCTCGCTTGCAGCCCCTGCAAACGGGAAACTGGTCGTTTCGTTCATCGGGTATGACACCGAGACCGTCGCGATCGCCGGGCACACCCATGTTTCGGTGACGCTCAAGGAGAACGCACAGGCGATCGACAATGTAGTCATCACGGCCTTCGGTGAAATCAAGAAGAAGGATTTTACCGGTTCGATCGCATCGGTTTCGGCCGGTGAAATATCAAAGACCACCGTTGCTTCCGCTTCGCGAATGCTGGAAGGCGCCGTTACCGGTGTGCAGTCGTACAGCTCTACGGGACAGCCCGGTGACGACGCTTCGATCATCATCCGCGGTATCGGTTCGATCAACGGAACCCAGACCGCACTGATCGTCGTCGACGGCGTGCCTTATTCGTCGGCGCTTTCGACGATCAACCCGCTCGATATCGAGTCGATCGTCGTGTCGAAGGATGCCGCTGCCAATGCGCTGTACGGTTCGCGTGCCGCAAACGGCGTGGTTTTCGTCACTACGAAGAAGGGAACGCGCAACCAGAAGGCCAACATCATGTTCGAAGCCAAGTGGGGTTGGAACCAGCAGGGTATCAAAGAGCATGAGACCATGCAGAACCCCGGCGACTATTACGAATATGTATACGGCGGGCTTTATAACTACCTTGAGGCGAATAATCCGGGGGCGAGCCATGCTGCGCTTGCCAATGCGGCGAACTCCAACCTCATGCCCGTGCTCGGAAACTACATGGCCTACAAGATCCCGGACGGCACGACGCTGATCGACCCCGCCACGGGCAAGCTCAATTCCGACGCGAAACTGCTCTATGCCGACAACTACGACGACTACCTGTTCACCAAGCAGTTCCGTCAGGAATACACGCTGAGCATCAGCGGCGGCAACGACAAGATGGACTACTACGTTTCGGGCAGCTTCCTCGAAGACCCCTCGTACGTAATCATGTCGGGATTCAAGCGTTACTCGGGCCGGGCCGCCTTCAATGCACAGGCTACCAAGTGGCTGAAGGTCGGGACGAACCTTTCGTATTCGCGCCGCGACATCGACAGCCCCGGCTATTCGGGTGCCAACACGGGTAACGTGTTCCTGTGGACGATGTGGCAGAACCCCACCGTGCCGTACTACGCCCGCGACCTGGACGGTAACATCCGCTACAATGCCGACGGCACGAAGATGTACGAACAGGGCAACGGCACGACCCTTTCGCCCTACGGCCCGACGCAGGATCAGTTCAACTCGTTCAACAACTTCGCGCACCCCGTGCAGTCGATGAGCCGCGATATCAACAACTCGGTTCGCGACAACCTCTACGCCAATTTCTACGGCGAGGTCGTATTCCTGAAGGATTTCAAGTTCACGGCCAACTTCACGCTGGACAACGTGTACCGGATGGATACCTTCTATTATAACAATGAATACGGTACGGCTGCCACGTCGACCAACAACGGTCTTGTCGAGAAGTACAACGACAACTATTTCTCGTACAATACCCAGCAGATGCTCAACTGGAACAAGACCATCAAGGAGAACCACAACTTCGACGTACTGATCGGCCACGAGTTCGGCAAGACCGACCAGCGTGTCGTGGACGCCTACAAGAAAAATATTTTCTACCCGGGCATCCCCGAACTGGGCAACGCCGTTTCGCAGTATAGCAACGGCTCGACCTCGAGCACCGTGGTGACCGCCATCGAAGGCTATTTCGCACGTGTGAACTATAACTACGCCGGCAAGTATTTCTTCTCGGGTTCGTACCGCTACGACGGATCGTCGCGCTTCAAGTACGACAAGTGGGGCCACTTCTGGTCTGTGGGCGCCGCATGGCGTATCAAGGGCGAGAGCTTCATGGACAACGCTACGTGGGTCGACGAACTGAAACTGCGCGTCAACTACGGTGTGGCCGGCAACCAGCTTTCGGCTTCGTATCCCTACACCAACCTCTGGACGATCGGGGAAACCAACGGCCAGATCGGCATTACGCAAGCCAGCACGGGTAACCGCAATCTTTCGTGGGAGCGCAACTACCAGATCGACCTGGGTATCGACTTCCGCCTGTGGAACCGCTTCTACGGTACGGTCGACTATTATAACCGTCGTACGCACGACCTGATCTGGAACCGTCCGACCCCGTCGTCGACGGGCCTTGCGAGCCGCTTGGAAAACGTCGGTATCCTGGCTAACCGCGGTTTCGAAATCGACCTGGGCGTGGACATCCTCAAGCATAAGGATCTCTACTGGAACTTCGCGGTCAACGCCTCGTTCGCACGCAACCGCCTGATCGACTATCCTTCGGAGCTGGGCAACCCGGCGTTGGGCGGCGACTACATCAGCGGTAGGTTCCTGCGCGGCAAAGGCAAGTCCTACTACAACCTCTACCTCTTCAAGTTTGCCGGCGTAGATCCCGAAACCGGCCAGGAGACGTTCTGGAAAGATGTCGTGGACGGCGAAGGCAAGGTTACGGGCCGTGAAAAGACCTTCAATATCAACGAAGCCACGCAGTACGAGATCGGCGATGCGCTGCCCGACGTGACGGGTGGTTTTCGCACCTCGTTCCGCTGGAAGAACTTCGATTTCATGCTGGCTGCGGCTTACCAGATCGGCGGCCGCCAGTGGGACGGCAACTCGGCCAACGTATATAGTCCGGGACGTGCCGGTTTTACGGTCTCGCAAGACCTCGTGGGCAACACCTGGACGCCGGAGCATACCAATGCCAAATTCCCCAAGCTGATGTTCAACGGCACCTGGAATTTCGTAGGTTCGAACTGCGACTACCTCTACCGCGATGCTTCCTACTTCAGCCTCAAGACGATCAACGTCGGCTATACGCTGCCCAAGCGCTGGACGTCGAAGATCTGCATCGAGTCGCTGCGTGTCTTCTTCGCCGCCGACAACCTCTACTTCACCTCCGCGCATACGGGCTTCGACCCGCGTACCGCTTACGCAGGACAGAACGCATTCGGGTTCCCGCAGGCGAAGACCTTTACTTTCGGTATTACGATGAACTTATAATAAACGAGATATTAGCGTATGAAAAACATAGTATATTACATCGCAATAGCTACGGTGCTCCTGTTCGCATCCTGTGCGAGCGAGCTCGACACCGAGCCTTCGGGCAGCCAGGTGTCGGATGAGCAGCTGGGCGAACTGATCAAGGAGAATGCCGACCTCGTGCTCGCCCCCATGATGCAGGGAGCCGTCAACTACATGCATACCGGCAACCGCCAGGCAACGACCAACGACCGCGGATTCATGGTCTGGAATCTGGGTATGGATTTGCAGGGCAACGATATGGTGCTCACGAAACTGACCAACTGGTTTGCCAACGAATATATGTTCGAAAGCATCCGCGCCCAGACCAATGCCTATACGGCAGACCGCTGGTACTGTTACTACAAGATCGTCTATCAGTCGAACCAGATCCTCGACCTGATCCCCGACGATGTTACGGGCAAGGCGCTGGTATATAAGGCTCAGGCGCTGACCTACCGCGCGCTGGCTTACTATTACCTGATGTGCGTTTACCAGGACGACTACATGCACGGCGGCAAGGATAAGGCGGGTGTCCCCCTCTATCTGACCGTCGAGGGTGCCAAGGGACGCACCCCGTCGACCGAGGTTTACAGCACGATCACGACCGATTTGCAGAACGCCATCGCGCTGTTCGAGCAGGAAGGCTACGATCCCAAGAGTTCGACGGCGGACATCGACCAGACGGTTGCGAACATGGTGCTGGCGCGCGTGGCGCTGACCACAGGCGATTACACCACGGCAGCCAATGCTGCCGGGGCGGTGATTTCGGCAGGCTACTCGCTCATGAACGAGGAGCAGTATACGACTTCGGGTTTCCAGAGCACCTCGCTTCCCGAGACCATCTGGGGCTACACGTGGGCTGCTTCCACGTCGCTCGGCAACCGTTCCTTCGCATCGTTCATGTCGATCACGGCTGTGGACAATGCCAACAACAAGGGTATCTACATGGCTATCGACGACCAGCTCTACAACCAGATCGCAGCTACCGACTACCGCAAGAAGAATTTCAATGCGACCGAGACCACGGTCGGGGAGTTCACCTATCCGGCCTATTCGAACGTCAAGTTCAACACCCCGACCTACGAGGCTGACGAAATCTACATGCGCCTGTCGGAGGCATACCTGCTGAAGGCCGAGGCCGAAGCCCGCGGCGGCAACAGTTCCGCAGCCCAGCAGACGCTTTACGACCTGGTGTCGAAGCGCGATTCGGGTTATGCAAAGTCCTCGAATACGGGCGAAGCACTGCTGAAGGAGATCTTCCTGCAGAGCCGTATCGAACTCTGGGGTGAGGGGCACGAATTCTTTACCAACAAGCGCTTCAACGTCGGTGTAGACCGTACGGCATCCTCCAACCACACGCACAAGCTGGTCAAGGCTGCCGGCAAGGAATTCACCTACCAGATTCCGCTGTCGATCGAGCTGAACAGCAATCCATACATCAATGCGGCCGACCAGAATCCGCTTTAGTGGTTAATACTTATTTTCTGGGCCCGGAAGTCGTGACGCTTCCGGGTTTTTTTATGCCCGTACCGTCCGGTGAGCAGTGTGCGTATTGATAGCCCCTCCCTGTCGCTGCCGGGATTCCGGCAGGGGGGCTTATGATGCCCGGGATAGCGTTACGGCATCCGGAGTATTGCCGCGATGCCCGGCGGAATTACCCGGATAAATCCTGATACGGGTTCCGGCAACTGTAATCCATACGGATTTTTTGGATTATATTGAGTCATATTATTCCATCCCGTTGATTTTCGGGGAATCGCAGGGCATTACCAGTCGTTTCCCGGTTATGTATTGGTAACTCAAGATATATGGCAAGCAGTCGTTAATATGCTGTAAATTAATTTTATACACCGCACCCTCAGGTAACTTTCAAGTTACCGCGCCTTTTCAAAACCGGATCGCAACCTTGCGTTTGATCATCTATATATATGATATTCAGCATCTTACCAGAATCGTAAAATCCTGCTCACAGGCTACTGGCTTTTTATTTTAAAAAACCAATTAAAATTAACGCTTATGGTAAGAAAAATTGTACTATCGTTAATTGCTGTTTTGGGGATTTGCGCCGTTGCAATGGCCCAGAACCAGCAGGTTTCCGGTACAGTTACCGACGCTGCCGGTGCTCCGGTAGCAGGTGCCACAGTCATGGTGGACGGAACGACGGTCGGAACGACGACGAGTGCTGACGGCGCTTACTCGATTTCTGTTCCCAGGGAGGGTGTTCTGCTGGTGACCTTCATCGGCTATGAGCCCCAGCGTATTGCTGTCGCCGGAAAAACCCGTGTGAACGTCGTGATGAAGGAGGATACGCAGGCGATCGACGACGTGATCGTGGTAGCATACGGTACGGCCAAAAAAGAGGCCTTTACGGGTTCTGCTTCCGTGATGAAGGCCGAGGATATCGGCAAGCGCCAGGTATCCAACATTTCGAACGCAACCCGCCGATGGTATCCATTTCGGTGCGACCGGAGCGCTATTCGTATCATATGATCGAAGAGAGCGGTGTTTTTGTGATCAATCTGACTACGGAAGCACTTACGTATGCGACCGATTACTGCGGTGTCCGTTCCGGAAAAGACGTGGACAAATTCAAAGAGATGAAACTGACCTGTGTGGAAGCCTCCCAGGTGAACTGTGGAATGATCGGGGAGTCACCGGTGAATATCGAGTGTAAGGTCGTAAAAACAGAGAAGCTTGGTTCCCATCACATGTTTCTTGCACAGGTAGTTGCTGTTCATGCAGACGAAGATTATATGGATGAAAATGGCCGGTTTGATCTGAACAGCGCACACCCGATGGTGTATTCCCATGGAACGTACTATGGTGTAGGAAAGCAGCTCGGTACTTTCGGGTACAGTGTGAGAAAACGTAAATCCAAGCGAAAAAGTAGGAAATAGGTCGAAAAAACGAAAATTTTTTCTTGTGTTTAACACTTTACCATGCTATAATGTCTGCGTATTCAAAAAGCAATGAGCAAATTCTAAGGAGGAACGTGTAACATGTCTTATGTAGATGAAGTATATGAAAACGTTGTGGCTAAAAATCCTAACGAACCAGAATTCCACCAGGCTGTCAAAGAAGTACTGGATTCTCTGCGTCCGGTAATTGATGCAAATGAAGAAAAGTACAGAAAAGAAGCTTTGCTGGAGCGTATCGTTGAGCCTGAAAGAGTTATTATGTTCCGTGTACCGTGGGTAGATGATCAGGGCCAGGCACATGTAAACAAAGGATATCGTGTACAGTTCAACAGTGCAATCGGACCTTACAAAGGAGGTCTTCGTCTGCATCCATCAGTAAACTTGGGTATCATCAAATTCCTGGGATTTGAGCAGATCTTCAAAAACTCCCTGACCGGACTGCCAATCGGTGGTGGTAAAGGTGGTTCTGATTTCGATCCTAAGGGTAAATCTGACA
>OLPA01000475.1_pt1 | contig 37955 bp, 37 predicted proteins | sample 1672811 | NCBI WGS metagenome assembly OLPA01 (sample SAMEA3136726, study PRJEB25190) | human gut metagenome | biome: human gut; feature: human-associated habitat; material: faeces | place: Austria | collected 2013
ACACTTCAGTGTGTCAAATTACCCGACCCCTAGCACCCTATGCCTTTTATGCTCTGATTGGCAAGGACTCTATGATTGCTTGGATATCAAGGTACCAGCGCCAAATATGAATTAGATCGTATACAGAGCTACAATCTTAAACAAAAGAGAGACCCGCTTAACTGCGAGTCTCTCTTTTAGCTTTATGGTAAAAGCGCAAGTTTGTGGTTTACAGCTCGACGATGGTCTTCTGACCCTTTTCAGCGATGAGCGCTTTTGTAAAGGAAACCTCATAGACCACAACATTTTCGCCGAAGCCTTTCAGCATCATCTCGAAGCCAGGACGATGTGCAATGAGTGTGTCTTTGATCTCATCGATCGCCCAATCGCTCTTCGAGACGGTGGCATTCTGCACACGAACCACCGGTCCAGGGCCTTGAGGGATCGTGGTGAAAGCCACGGTGCCGTTTGCTTCGAATTCTTTGACCTTGGGCGAGAAGGCTGAAGTAGGGAAGACGACCACGTTCTGCTTTTCATCGAAGAAGATGTCCAAGATGCGCACATTGGGCAGATCTTCGACCGAGCTTGCAAGCGCGATCAGGGAGGTGTTCTTCATTACCTCGGCGAGTTGTTCTTTTGGTTCCATGAGATCTCCTATCTTACTCTGTTCTTATGGACACTATGATATGGGCAGCATTTTCTCGAGGATGGTCTCAAGAGCATCCTCGAGGACCTTGCGTTGGTCAGCTTCGAGTGTATTCAAGGCTTTGTTGTTCCAATCTTCTGTCTTGGTATAGGCAACTCTAGCAACTTTTTTTCCTTCGTCTGTCAGCACGATGGAGTTTCTGGATTTTCTGCTCTCGTCTTGCTCTATCTTAACGAGACCTTTGCTCTCAAGCTGCCTTACAGCACGAGAAGTGAGAGCTGGGTCCCTAGCTACAGCGCAAGATATTTCTAGCTGGGATACACCTTTGATCCCTTGCCTCTCTCCGACCAACAGAGCAAGAAGCACGGGGTATTCGCTGGCTCCTACGCCATATTCCTTCATTGTGCTTGTGAGTGTATTCTTCTCATCCATCGATATGCGCGCAATGACCCGCGAGAATACAAAAGGTATGGTGAGCATGTGTGCCTTCTCGCTTTCTTGTATGAGACGGGGGTGGTGTCGTTTTGCTTATTCATTGACTTATCAACTTATCCTTTTGCAGAATACCCCTAATTCATTGACATGTCAATATTATAAGATATCAGGGAGTTGTGGGGTCATGCACTATTCGGTTTTCTGAGCGATCGGTATTGATGAAAAGGATGCTGGTGTCAAACTACCCGGTCGTTTGTCATCTTAAGAGTGGATTCTGTGCGTTACACGAGTTAACGTGCGGTAAGTATTGACGGTCGCGCTGTATTCGCTATAGTTTGATAAAGCAAAATAAAATAAATCTTCAGGGCAGGGTGAAATTCCCGACCGGCGGTAACAGTCCGCGACCCTTGTTCGGCGCAAGTCCAACAAGGCTGATTCGGTGAAATTCCGGAACCGACAGTATAGTCTGGATGGAAGAAGATCGATCGCTGTATCGTTGTGGTCATATGCCCTGGAACGCTATGTTTCAGGGCTTTTTTCATGGCAGCAACTGCATATATGTTTGCAAGTTTGCGACGTGCGATCATGTACGACACCTTCTTGTGCCAGCAGCTCTGAAGAGCTTGGCCACTAGTGGCCAAGGAAAAGATCAGAGGCTGTTGAGATAAGGAGGTGTTTTTGATGGGTGAGCACGAACAGGCGAATGCGACCAGTGAAGGTGCGCAGGGCGCGAACGAGCATGAACGTTACATGGCGCGTGCGCTCGAACTGGCAGCGCGCGGTGCTGGCTGGACCAACCCTAATCCTCAGGTGGGAGCTGTTATCGTGAAAGATGGCCGCATCATTGGTGAGGGCTGGCATACTGCCTATGGTAAGCTTCATGCCGAACGCGAGGCGCTGGCGCATTGCACGGAAGACCCACGTGGCGCGACCATCTACGTGACGCTCGAACCCTGCTGTCATTGGGGAAAGACGCCGCCTTGCACGGAAGCTATCATCGAGGCGGGCATCGCGCGCGTGGTGGTGGGTGCGCCTGATCCTAATCCGCTCGTGGCAGGCAAGGGCTTCGAGGTCCTGCGCGAGGCAGGTATCGAGGTCATTGAAGATGCACTTTTGGATGAATGTCGCGCGATCAACGAAGTGTTCTTCCATTACATCCAAACTGGCTTGCCGCTGGTCATCGCTAAGTATGCGATGACGCTCGATGGCAAGATCGCGACCAGAACAGGCGCATCGCGCTGGATCACCTCTGAGGCCGCGCGTGCGAAGGTTCATGAGGATCGCCATCGGTATGCGGCGATCATGGTTGGTATCGGAACGGTGCTGGCGGACGATCCTGAGCTTACAAGCCGCATTCCTAACAAAGAAACGAAGAACCCCTTGCGCGTGGTGGTTGATTCTTCGGCGCGCACCCCGCTTACTTCGAAGCTCGTGCAAACAGCGCACGAGACCCCCACGCTGATCGCGGTAGCGGCGCAAGCTCCGCAAAAGCGCATCAAAGCGCTTGAAGAGGCGGGCTGCGAGGTGTTCGTTTCGCCGGTGCGTGAGACGATGCAACCCACCGAACACGATCGTGTCGATCTTACTGCGTTGCTGGCATATCTCGGCAAAGAGAAAGCAATCGATTCGGTAATCGTCGAGGGTGGTGCAACGCTGCTTTGGTCGTTCTTTTCCCAAGGTTTGGTCGACCGTGTGCAAGCTTATATCGCCCCAAAGATCTTCGGCGGCGTAGGTGCGCCAAGCCCTGTTCAGGGGTTGGGGGTTGAAACGCCAGCGAACGCGATTCAGTGCAGTACGCCAACGATCACACAACTTGGTCAAGACATCCTTCTCGAATGCGAGGTGCAGAAATGTTTACCGGAATAGTCGAGGCGGTGGGCACGGTGAAGGCCCTGCGCAAGGGCGCGCACAGCGCCATCATCACGGTCGAAGCGCCGCAGATCTTGGACGATGTTCACCTGGGCGACAGTATCGCAGTGAATGGAGTCTGCCTGACCGTTACGGCGTTCACCGCGCATACCTTCGATGCGGACATCATGCATGAAACACTCGATCGCTCGGATCTGGGTGCGCTCCATGCAGGCAGCAAGGTGAACGTTGAGCGCGCCATGGCAGCCAACGGACGTTTCGGCGGTCATATCGTTTCAGGCCACATCGATGGTGTGGGCAAGATCACGCGCATCGAGACTGACGACAATGCGGTCTGGTTCACCATCGCGGCTGATCAGAGCATCCTTCGCCATGTGATCCTGAAAGGCTCGATCGCTATTGACGGTATCAGCCTCACGGTGGCGCGCCTCACAGATGACACATTCAGCGTCTCAGTGATTCCGCATACGCGCGCCGAAACGAATCTGGCGCAGAAACGCGTGGGTGATGAGGTCAACCTGGAAACCGATGTGATCGGCAAGTATGTGGACCGGCTGCTTTCCCTTGGTCCGCCAAGCAGTTCGTCGCCCGAGCACACGCAAGGGATCACCAAAGATTTTCTGCTGATGAATGGGTTTTAAAGAATACGTTAGTACGTTCGTTTGAGATAAGAAGGAGCAAGCATGTTCAAATTCAACACCATCGAAGAAGCACTCGAAGACCTGCGCCAAGGTAAGGTTGTCCTCTGCACCGACGATCCAGATCGTGAGAACGAGGGCGATTTCATCTGTGCGGCCGAGTTCGCCACCACCGAAAACGTGAACTTCATGGCGGTGCACGGCAAGGGCCTCATCTGCATGCCGATGAGCATCGATCTTTGCAAGAAGCTGCAGTTCCCGCAGATGGTCATCGAGAACACCGACAACCACGAAACGGCGTTCACGGTCTCGATCGACCACGTGGATACCACTACGGGCATCTCCGCTGAAGAGCGCGGTCTTACGGCGCGCAAGGTGGTCGACCAAGACGCGAAGCCGACCGATTTTCGCAGGCCAGGGCATATGTTTCCGCTCATGGCAAAGCCGAACGGCGTGCTTGAGCGCAACGGCCACACGGAAGCGACGGTTGATCTCATGCGCCTGGCAGGCCTTCAAGAGTGCGGCCTCTGCTGTGAGATCATGCGCGATGATGGCACGATGATGCGCACGCCCGAGCTTATCGAGCTGGCGAAGAAGTTCGACCTGAAGTTCATTAGCATCAAGGCGCTGCAGGAATATCGCAAGAAGAACGAGAACCACGTCACCGAGATCGCCAACACGAATATGCCCACGAAATATGGCAACTTCCGTGCGCGGGTGTTCGTGAACAAGCTCAACGGCGAGCATCACGTTGCGTTGGTGAAGGGCGATATCGGCAATGGGGAAGACGTGCTCGTGCGCGTTCATTCCGAGTGCTTGACCGGCGATGCGTTTGGCTCGATGCGCTGCGATTGCGGCGATCAGCTTGCTCAAGCCATGCGCCAGGTGGAAGAAGAGGGTCGTGGCGTGGTGCTCTACATGCGCCAAGAAGGCCGCGGGATCGGCTTGGTGAATAAGTTGCGTGCCTACGAGCTGCAGGATATGGGTATGGATACGCTCGAGGCGAATCTGGCGCTCGGTTTCGAAGGTGATATGCGCGAGTACTACATCGGCGCGCAGATTCTACGGAGCTTGGGTGTGAAGACGATGCGCCTGCTCACGAACAATCCTGACAAGGTTTACCAGCTCAAAGATTTCGGACTCGAGATCATTGATCGTGTGCCAATCCAGATTCCGGCGACCGAGCACGACCATTTCTACCTGAAGACCAAGCAGGAGAAGATGGGTCATCTTTTGAGCATCAATTAACCAGCGAATCAGGCAATTGTGCTTTTGAAAAACTAACAACTGTACCTAACAAACGAAAGGAAATCACATGAACACACTCGAAGGAAATCTCATTGCAAAGGGCCTCAAGATCGGCATCGTTGGTGCGCGCTTCAACGAATTCATCACCTCGAAGTTGATCTCGGGAGCGATGGATGCGCTCGTTCGTCACGACGTGAAAGAGGAAGACGTTGACGTAGCATGGGTGCCTGGCGCATTCGAGATTCCGTTGGTGGCAAAGAAGATGGCAGAGAGCGGCAAGTATGATGCAGTCATCTGCTTGGGCGCGGTCATTCGTGGTGCCACCTCGCATTACGATCTGGTCTGCAACGAAGCGGCGAAGGGTATCGCGCATGTTTCGCTGGATACGGGTGTACCGGTCATGTTCGGCATCGTGACCACCGACACTATCGAGCAGGCCATCGAGCGCGCGGGCACGAAGGCGGGCAACAAGGGCTTCGATTGCGCGACGGGTGCTATTGAGATGGTTAATCTTATTAAATCGATCTGACGATCGATTTAATGAATCGATGCTGCGAAGAAACGAGAACGAATTTACTCAAATCGATCTAACGATCGATTTTCGAATCGACGCTGCGAAGACACGAGAGCGGATCTTGAGCTTTCTACGCTTTCTTTCACGTACAAAGTACGCTCAATCGCGTATCGAGTTCAAGCTCTCGCTCCCGTGTCTTCTCGCTGACTTTACCAACTATGCGAGTTTAAAAAATGATAATAAAGTAAATTTGCTGAAGCACTGATAGGGGCGAAAAACAAGTGAGTTTTTAGCTTGTGTTAGGGCGATTTTGTATCATTATCAATGACGTGACTCAATTGATTTAGTGGGACGGTATGAGCAAAGGGACAATATTCTTCGATTATGATGGAACGCTTCATGACAGCATGAAGCTCTATAGCCCTGCGCTCCGCAAAGCGTATGCGTGGCTCGTGGACCAAGGTATTGTCGAACCGCAGGAGTTGCGCGATGAAGAGATCTGTCGCTGGCTCGGGTGGCAAGTCGAAGATATGTGGATCACCTTCGTTCCTGGCATCGATGAGGCAACATGGCGCACTGCCGCGAAGATGGTCGCGGATGACATGAATAAGGGGCTGCATGCGGGGAGAGGTGCGCTCTTTCCAGGAGTGAAGGAGATGCTCGAGAATCTCCATGCGCACGGCTTTGAGCTTGCTTTTCTCTCGAATTGCGGCAGACCCTATTGTGACAGTCACCTGCGCATTTTTGGCATCGACCACCTGTTCGCTGCCACCTATTGCGCCGAGGAATTCGGTTTCATCCCAAAATGGCAGATCTATCAGCAGGTAGCGCCCCGGCATGTCGATCCACAGGTGATGGTAGGGGACCGCTTTCACGATATCGAAGTGGCCACCCGCGCAGGCATTCCCTCGATCGGTTGTGCATACGGTTACGGCGATCCATCCGAGCTTGAAGCTGCAACCATCACGGTCGATTCACCAGCCCAAATCCCTGCTGCAATCCAGCGTTTGATCTAACGATCGTGCTCTTCCTGCGCTTCGATCACGCGTTCGAGCTGAATTTCGAATTGCTTTGCGGCAGCACGTGGGAACCACGCAGGCAAGAGCTCGTTTCTTGACAAGGTCTCAACGATCTCATCTTCGAACCCATCCAGTTTTCGCGCATCGAACCATGAGTAATCACGCACCAAAGCAAGTTGGGATGAAGGGTATTCCGAAAAAGGATGTGAGGTGTGGAAGAACGGCCGCGACCCAAAGTCAGATTCGCGTTGCGCGCTGTAATAGAACCCTCGACCATTGTCGAAAAGCGGGGCCACTCCTACGAACTGCAGCGTTTTCGAATCGCGGATGAGTCCCAAGTTCATATCGTGCCGGTCGATGTTTGCCGTAAGAAAATCGCACACGATCATCTTGGCAAGTTGGCGCTCAATATCTGCTACTCCTAGCTCGTTGCAAACCTCAACATATTCAGCATAGTTGTACGGCTCATATTGTGGCCTGCGAAAACAACTCATGACCTCACGTAAGGGAACGAGCTGCGTGTGTTCGGTGATAAAATTCTCACAGACTGAATGAGGTTTTCCTTCGTACTCTTCGATCGAATACGCAACGAAATCTTGTGGCTCAAGCAGGCGCTTATAAAGCCTACTGGCAAGCAACTCGGCAAAAGGCTCGCGCTCTCCCTGACCGCTTCCCTTGATGAGAAAGTTCTTGCCGTCGCGTTGCTCCCACCATTTAGGAAGCATGCCAGGCGTTCCGCTTCCGGGTCCTTTTTCGTTAACATTACCTACGTAAGGATTATGAAAGTAATTGATCTCATTCCAGTCGAGATCAGAACCTTCAGGTCTGAACCAATATTGATCGGTGAGGTTTTGCCCGAACGTTTGAAAGAGAAGTTCTGCTGGATCTTTGCAGCCGGTTTTAGCGAGTATCTCACGAAGACCAATGCGGTTTTCGGGGATATAGCGGTCAGTGATCCAAGAGGTGAGCTGGGCTGTAGTTGGCTTACCAATTCCTCTACAGGCTCCGACCGGGCTTGCGATCACGTGCTCGTCCGTCTCCACCTTTACAACGCGCTTTGACTCATTGTCGAATACGAAGTGCAAGATGGCATCATTCTTATTCATGAGCGTATAGGTCTGGATAAGATCGCGCCTCTTTTGCCCGTAGGGGGGTCGGCCTGAAACAGTTCCGCTAGCAAGGCGGGATCGAACGGACTCTTCGCTCACTGCCCAGGATTTGCCAAATTTCTGCGCTTCAAGATCACCGCTATGAATGAGCGCTACCACACGGCGTTCGCTTACGCCGAGCAATTGGGCTGCTTCTGCGCTTGTAATATTAGTGCCGTTCATATTCTCTTCCATGGATGGTAGGAATCTAGCCAGAAAAGTATACCGCATTCAGAATAGTTTCATAGTTCAATATTGGCGAAAAACTATTCCGAATGCGGAACAGTTTTACAGAACTTGAACAGGGTACGTGTTCTGGCAGCAGAATAGTTGAAGCGTTTATTGAACTCTACCGCCAGCACTGATAGTTGTACTGCTCTGGTTGTTCGCTAGGTTCTTGCAAGCAGATAGTCGGCAGGTCGTGCGGAACATCTTTGCCCGTAAAGAAGAAGCCCGCTTCGGCTAATTGGCTCGCTTCGCTCTGATAGTCATCTGCTGAAGTTTGCGTGTAGGCGCGCTCTTCGTCGCTCAGCTGACCGCGGACTTTTGCCGGAACACCCATCACAAGCGATCCATCAGGAATAACAGCCCCTTTGGTAACCACGGCGCCCGCGCCCACAACGCAGTTCTTGCCCACTACAGCGCCATCCAAAATGACAGAATTCATGCCGATGATGGTGTTATCCTTCACGGTTGCGCCATGGACTGTGGCATTATGACCAACGGTCACGTTGTTGCCGATCGTGCAAGGGAAGTCGTATTCAACGTGTATCACGCAGTTGTCTTGGACGTTCGTGTTTGTTCCGATCACGATCGGCTCACGCTCGGCGCGCATGACCACGCCGGGATAGACCGAGGAATGTTTGCCGATGGTGATGTCGCCCAGAAGCGTGCAGTTGCGTGCTAGATAGCACTCTGGATCCAGCTTGACCGCATTGATTTCCATATTCACTCCTTCAAGATCTCGCTCTTACTATTATATGCTCTGCTGCCTGTAATCCTCGGTCGCGCCGCAAAGACTCAACACGCAAAAAGGACCCGCATGAAGCGAGTCCTTTGAGTAGCAGAAGGGGAGATTCAAGCTTCTTTCCCTTGCGCTTGTTTGTCAGCAACTTTCTCTGCTTGCTTAATCTTCCAGCAGCTTCTCGACCGCAGCAAGCTTCACGCAGGTCACGAACACCTTCATAGCCTGGTCAAGCTCCTCGAGCGGTGGCAGGGTAGGAGCGATGCGGATGTTCGAGTCCGCGGGATCGTTCTTGTAAGGATACGTTGCGCCGGCGCCCGTCATGGTCACGCCAGCATCCTTTGCCAGCGAAACGATGCGCTTCGCCGTGCCTTCAGGAGCATCGAAGGAGATGAAGTAGCCACCACGCGGATTGCTCCAGCTTCCACAGCCCGTTCCCTCAAGCCCGTTGCTCAAGGTCTCGAGCACCAGCTCGAACTTCGGACGAATGATAGCGGCGTGCTTCGCCATGTGCTCAGCGATGCCATCCGCGTCCTTCAAGAACTTGACGTGGCGCAGTTGGTTGATCTTGTCGTGGCCGATCGTCTGCACGCCCATGTGCGCTTTGATATCTGCGATATTCCCAGGGCTTGCTGCCATAGCCGAGATGCCAGCGCCCGGAAGCGTGACCTTGGAAGTCGAACCGAACTTGAAGTAGCGATTCGGATTGCCTGCTTCAACACAAGCATCGGCAATATCGAGCAACTGATCCTGATCAGTCACATCGTCATAGAGGTGATGAACGGTGTAAGCGTTATCCCAGAAGATGCGGAAATCGTCCGCTGCGGTGGGCATGGATGCCAGCTCACGCACGACCTCATCGCTATACGTAACACCGCCCGGATTGGAATACTTCGGCACGCACCAGATGCCCTTCACAGAAGCATCATTTGCCACGAGCTCCTTGACCACGTCCATGTCGGGGCCATCTTCGTTCATGGGAACCGGGATCATCTTGATGCCGAACGCCTCGGTCACGCCGAAGTGACGATCGTAGCCCGGAACGGGGCAGAGGAACTTCACCTCTTCAAGCTGGCTCCAGGGAGTTGCGCCCAGCGTGCCGAACACCCAGCAGCGCATGACAGTGTCATACATGATGTTCAGGCTTGAGTTGCCGAACACGATCACGTTGGCTGGATCGTCATCGAGCATCGAAGCCATGAGCACCTTCGCTTCCTCGATGCCGTCCAAGATGCCGTAATTGCGCAGGTCAGTGCCAGCTTCATCAACACAGTCGGTGGTCGAAGAAATGATATCGAGCATGGGCATGCTCAGATCCAACTGGTCTTTCGCGGGCTTGCCGCGAGCCATATTGAGAGAAAGGTCGAGCGCGCAATATTCGTCGTATTCCTTTTGCAGCGCATCCTTGAGCGTCAAGAGTTCGTCTCGCGTCATTTCTTCGTAGGTGGACATACCTTTTCCTTTCGTATTGCGTCCCATATGCGGAATTTAACCGTATGAAACACTCATTATAGGGGATGCTTAGAGTATAATCCGCTGCGGCTATTTTCCCAAGAACAACCGGCGAAGGTGGCCAGAAGCAACGAACATAACTGAAGATAGAAACGAAAAGGGAGATGTATGGTTACTGGTGACTTTTGGGTATTGTTCGCAATGCTCCTTTATTTCATCGTGGTCGTGATCATCGGCTTCATCTATGCGAAGAAGTCGAATCGCTCGACCGAAGAATACTTCTTGGGCGGCCGAAGCCTCGGTCCGTGGCTCACGGCGCTTTCCGCGGAAGCCTCCGATATGTCGGGCTATCTGCTCATGGGTCTTCCTGGTCTTGCGTACTTCTGCGGTGCGAACGAAGCGGTCTGGACGGCGATTGGCCTGGCCATCGGCACCTACCTCAACTGGAAGTTCGTGGCGAAACGCCTGCGCAAGTATTCCGAGGTTGCCGGCAATGCCATCACCATCCCTGACTTCTTCTCGAATCGTTTCCATGATAAGAAGAACATCCTCATGACCATTGCGGCGGTAATCATCCTGCTGTTCTTCAGTATCTACGTGGGTTCATGCTTCGTGACCTGCGGCAAGCTCTTCGCAACGCTCTTCGGGCTCGATTATGCCACCATGATGGTGCTCGGTGCGCTCGTTGTGTTTCTCTATACGTTCGTGGGTGGCTACCTGGCGGTTTCCACTACCGACCTCATCCAGGGAACGATCATGATCTGCGCGCTCGTGATCGTCTTTGTGGGCTCGGTCGCGCAGGCGGGCGGCGTCGAGAACACGGTCGCCTTCCTGAATTCGCTGCCGGGCTTCTTGAACGGCACTCAGCAAGCGGTGCCGATCGTTGATACCAGCGGAAATCAGCTCATCGTCGATGGTCTGCCGGCGTTCGGCGAGCCCACCGAGTATGGCATCATCGCCATCATCTCCTGCCTGGCATGGGGCCTTGGCTACTTCGGTATGCCGCAGGTGCTCGTACGCTTCATGTCCGTCAAGAACTCCGACGAGATCAAGAAATCCCGCGTTATCGCAGTTGTCTGGGTCGTTATCTCGCTGTTCTGTGCGGTTGCGATCGGCCTGATCGGTCGTGCGGTGCTGCCTACTGAGTTCCTCACGAATTCCGCGGCAGAGAATATCTTCATCGTGCTCGCACAGATGATGCTGCCTTCCTTCATGTGCGGTCTTGTGGTCTCCGGCATCTTTGCGGCGGCCATGTCGTCCTCTTCGTCTTACCTGCTCATCTCAGGTTCAGCGGTTGCAGAGAACATCTTCCGAGGCTTGATCAAGAAGAACGCCACCGATGCACAGGTCATGATCGTGGCGCGCATCACGCTCGTGGTGATCTTGCTCTTCGGTATCTTCATCGCTATTGACGAGAACTCGATCATCTTCCAGGTCGTTTCTTACGCCTGGGCGGGCTTCGGCGCGGCGTTCGGTCCGCTCATGCTGCTCTCGCTCTATTGGAAGCGCACGAACCTGCCAGGCGCGGTCGCAGGCATGCTCACGGGCGCGATCGGCGTTGTGGTGTGGCATGAACTTATCAAGCCGCTGGGCGGCATCTTCGGCGTTTACGAGCTGCTCCCGTGCTTCTTCCTGAGCTTGATCGTGATCGTTATCGTCTCGAAGCTCACAGCGGAGCCTTCGAAAGAGATCACAGACGAGTTCGATTCCTATCTGAAGGCAGATTGCTAACCTAAAAACCGTCTGTCGAAAAATTGCGCATTATTTTTGAGGGAAATACGAACGAAAAAACAACCCTGAGCAGTTCTCAGGGTTGTTCGTTTTTGGGAGCAGTTTGATAAAAACACGAACTGAACAGGTAAAACGTTAGTGTAAGAGCAGGGGAGAATCACTGAAAAACATGGATACACGCGGGGGCGTGGTAGCTGTTGACAACAATCTTTTCCTCACCTATTATTCATTTGCTCGAAATTGCCGAAGAGGCATATTTGAGCAGGCAGCTTGAAAATTACACATGAGACAAGCGAAATTATGGAAGTGTACCAAAGCGGTCAAATGGGACGGGCTGTAAACCCGTTGGCTCAGCCTTCCAAGGTTCGAATCCTTGCACTTCCACCATTTTGCCCACATAGCTCAGCAGGTAGAGCACTTCGTTGGTAACGAAGAGGTCAGCAGTTCAAGTCTGCTTGTGGGCACCAGTATTTGGCGGTGTAGCTCAGGTGGTCAGAGCACACGGTTCATACCCGTGGCGTCACTGGTTCGAATCCAGTCACCGCTACCAAATTCACTCGCTTACAACCGTAAGCTTTGTAAATTCTCTTTAGACAACCTTAATAAGGAGGACAGAATGGCTAAAGAAAAGTTCGAGCGTACTAAGCCGCATGTTAACATCGGTACCATTGGTCACGTTGACCACGGCAAAACTACGCTGACTGCAGCAATTTCTAAGACCCTTTCTTCAAACGACGGTTCTCACGGCTCTGCAACTGCAGACTTCACCGCTTTTGAAGACATCGATAAAGCTCCTGAAGAGCGCGAGCGTGGTATTACCATCTCCATCGCTCACATCGAGTACGAAACCGACACCCGTCACTATGCACACGTTGACTGCCCGGGCCATGCCGACTATGTCAAGAACATGATCACCGGTGCTGCTCAGATGGACGGCGCGATCCTCGTTATCGCAGCAACCGACGGTCCTATGGCTCAGACTCGTGAGCACATCCTGCTCGCTCGTCAGGTTGGCGTTCCTTACATCGTCGTATTCCTCAACAAGTGCGACATGGTCGACGACGAAGAGCTCCTCGAGCTCGTTGAGATGGAAGTTCGCGAACTTCTCTCCTCTTATGAGTTCCCTGGAGACGACACCCCGATCATCCGCGGTTCTGCTCTTAAGGCTCTTGAAGGCGATGCTGCTTATCAGGACAAGATCTGGGAGCTCATGGAAGCAGTTGATAGCTACATTCCTACTCCGGAGCGCGACGTTGACAAGCCCTTCCTCATGGCTGTTGAAGACACCATGACCATCACCGGTCGTGGCACCGTTGCTACTGGCCGTGTTGAGCGTGGCGTTCTCCACGTCAACGACGAACTCGAGATCGTTGGTATCAAGGACACTGAGAAGACGGTTTGCACGGGCATCGAGATGTTCCGCAAGCTCCTCGACGAGGCTCAGGCTGGCGACAACATCGGCTGCCTCCTCCGTGGTATCAAGCGTGAAGACATCGTTCGTGGTCAGGTTCTCTGCAAGCCCGGCTCTGTTACTCCTCACACGGAATTCGAGGGTCAGGTTTACATCCTTACCAAGGACGAAGGTGGCCGTCACACCCCATTCTTCGATGGCTATCGTCCTCAGTTCTACTTCCGCACCACCGACGTTACCGGTGTTGCACACCTTCCTGAAGGCACCGAAATGGTCATGCCTGGCGACAATGTTGAGCTCCGCGGCGAACTCATTCACCCGATCGCTATGGAAGAAGGCCTCCGCTTCGCTATCCGTGAAGGCGGTCGCACCGTTGGTTCCGGTCGTGTTACCAAGATCATCAAATAGCACGATCTAACCTAGATTGCTTGGCTGGACCCGCTTGATGCGGGTCCAGCTATCCGTAAGTTCATGTGTAAACACAAGCGCACGAATAGTAATTAAAGGAGAATTCATGCGTACTTTGGTCACTTTGGCATGCACTGAGTGCAAACGCCGCAACTATACGACCAAGAAAAACAAGCAGAATAATCCTGATCGTATTGAGTTCAAGAAGTATTGCAAGTGGTGCGGTCACCACACGATGCATAAGGAAACTCGTTAAGATTAGGCGCTAAATAGGCCAGTAGCTCCAATTGGTAGAGCGGCGGTCTCCAAAACCGCATGTTGGGGGTTCGAGTCCCTCCTGGCCTGCCAGCTTGTTCTAATAAGCAGCTTAATAAGCTGCTTGTTTGGCGTTATAGACTGTTGGATTTCCAGATCAGGAAGTTGTATGGCAAAAAAGTCAAAAACACAAAGGGCGAAAGCTTCTGCTAAGAAGGCAGCGAAGAAAGCCGCGCAAGAGCGTGGTGAAGTCGTAGTAGCTGTTGAAGAGGAGCCCAAGAAAAAGGGCTTCCTTGCGAAGAAAGAAGCTAAGAAGCAGGAAAAAGAAAAGCAGGAATCACTGCAGGATTATCAGATCAAGCAGGAAGAGGCTAAGCCGAAGAAGCGCCGCTTCCAGTTCTTCTTCGATGTCCGTGCAGAGATGCGTCGTGTTACCTGGCCGAGTCGACAGGATGTTATCCAGTGGACGGGCGTGGTCATCGTCGCGCTTATCTTCTTCGGTATCTATACCCTTATTTTGGACGACTGGATCGTCACACCGCTTCTGTTCGCGATCTCAAGTTTGGGAGCATAGGCTATGAGCAAAAAATGGTACGTCTTGCACACCTATTCTGGCTATGAGAATAAGGTCAAGAAGAGTCTCGAGACGCGCATTGAAAGCCTTGGTCTTGAAGATCGTGTCTTCGCTATTGAAATCCCCACCGAATCTGTCACCGAGATCAAAGAAGGTGGCCGTAGGGTGGAAACCGAAAAGAAAGTGCTTCCCGGATATGTTCTGGTTCGTATGGATCTTGACGACCGTAGCTGGGCTGCGGTTCGCAACACCCCTGGTGTCACCGGCTTCGTAGGTAGTCAGGGAAATCCTGAGCCGCTCACGCGCGAGGAATACAACAAGATCATGAATCGCACGAGCCGTGAAGCGCCGAAGAAAACCTCCACGTCACTTGAAGTGGGCCAGGCAGTTAAAGTTGTCTCAGGTGCACTTGCAGAATTCGATGGAGTCGTTGCTGAGGTATCGCCCGAATCGGGCAAGGTCAAGGTTCTCGTTACCATCTTCGGTCGCGAAACCCCCGTTGAGCTGTCTTTCGATCAGGTGGCTCGCATCTAACCTCTACAATGCAATCTTGTTAACAACGCGTAGATATGCCCGTGTGTGGACGGGGCTTCTCATTGATACGCTTTGTCATATATGGAAATGAAACTATTCAGTTGAAAGGAACACTGAAGTGGCTGCTAAAAATGTAACGGGCTTCGTTAAGCTCCAGATTCCTGCTGGTGGCGCAAATCCTGCACCTCCGGTCGGTCCTGCATTGGGTGCCCAGGGTGTTAATATCATGCAGTTCTGCCAGGCTTTCAATGCAGCAACGCAGGACCAGGCTGGCACGATCATCCCTGTTGAGATCACTATCTATGAAGATAAGACCTTCGATTTCGTCTGCAAGACCCCTCCGGCTGCCTTCCTTATCAAGGAAAAGCTCGGCATCAAGAGCGGTTCTGGCATTCCTCAGATCCGCAAGGTCGGCGAGCTCTCGCTCGATCAGCTGCGTGAGATCGCTGAGATCAAGATGCCCGACCTCAATGCGAACGATATTGAAGCTGCGATGGAGATCATCGCTGGTACTGCGCGCTCCATGGGCGTGAACATCGAGGGTCGTGAGCCGAAGAAAGAATACGTCATCACGCGTCGTCTTAAGGCTATCCTCGATGGTGAAGGTGCTTCTCCCGAGGCATAATCGTTTTATTGACCTGCAGTGCTTGAAGTACTGCTCAATGTGGCAGAGAAATCTCGCTATGACCACGAAAGGAAAGAACTATGGGTAAGAAATATGCTGCAGCTGAAGCTCAGGTGACCGAAGAGCTCTACGCTCCGCTTGAGGCTATGGCGCTCGTGAAGGATATCGCATTCGCGAACTTCGACGAGACGGTCGATGTGGACATCCGTCTAAACCTTGATACGCGCCAGGCAGATCAGCAGCTTCGCGGCACGGTGAGCCTTCCTAACGGCTCTGGCAAGACGGTTCGCGTTGCGGTCTTCGCTGAGGGCGACGCTGCTCGTGCAGCAGAAGAGGCTGGCGCAGACATCGTTGGTTCCGATGACTTGATCGCCGACATCCAGGGCGGCAAGATCGATTTCGACGCAACGGTTGCTACGCCAGAAATGATGGCTAAAGTTGGTCGTCTCGGTCGTATCCTCGGTACGCGCGGCCTTATGCCGAACCCCAAGCTCGGCACGGTCACGCCCGATGTTGCAAAGGCAGTCAAGGAGCTCAAGGGTGGTCGTGTTGAGTATCGCGCCGACCGTTATGGCATCTGCCATGTTGTTCTTGGCAAGGTGAGCTTCACTCCTGAACAGCTCGCTGAGAACTACGGTGTTGTTTACGATGAGATTCTTCGTATGAAGCCTGCAGCAGCTAAGGGCCGCTATGTGAAGTCCATCACGGTTTCTTCGACTATGGGCCCGGGTGTTCCGGTCGACAGCGCAGTCAATCGCGCCTATACGACTCCTGCTGAATAGTCTCATTACCATACTGACGCTTAAAGCCCCCGCACCGCGGGGGCTTTTCATTTTGCGGGATAAACAGGGGTATAATGAATAAGTTGCAGTTGTCTCCACGATGGGATAACTAGGTAAAGATTGAAACAGTAGGGAGAAACGCGTGAGCGAAAAGACCGAATCAATTAAAGAGACTGCCCAACAAGCGATCGGTTCAGAGAAGATGAGGGAAGAGCTCGTTGCTGATCTGTCCGGCTCTTCGCGTCGCGCGCGCCAAGACGCAGCAGCCGTGTTCGCGCAGATCGCAAAAGTGGATCCCGAGATCCTGGTTCCCTATATCGACGATTTCATCGATGCGCTCAAGCGACCAGAAGCTCAGACGCGTTGGGAAAGCCTCGAAGTGCTCACCACCCTTGTCCCGCTCGCTTCGAAAAGCTGCGATAAAGCGCTTGCCGATGCTGAAACCGCTCTGTTCGATGAAGAGAACGGTTTCGTTCGTTTGGCTGCGCTTCGTTTCTTGTGCAAGCTAGGGGCAACTACTGCTATGCGTTCTGAAAAGGTTTGGCCGCTGCTCGACGAGGCTATTCAGTGCTACCACGGCGATTATGAATACCAAGATATGCTCATCGCGCTCATTGGCTTTTCAGAGGGTAAGATCGCTCCAAGCGTCAAAGAGGGCCTTAAAGAGCGTATGGCGTTCGATGCGGAAAAATCCAAAGGTGCGCTCAAGCGTCGCAGTCAGCAGATCATCGACAATCTTAACTAAAGCGAGGTAATAATGGCGAAACACACGGTTACGCTCATCCCGGGCGACGGTATCGGTACGGAAACGACCGCTGCAATGCAGCGTGTGGTGGCGGCAGCAGGCGCGGACATCGAATGGGAGATCGCTGAAGCAGGCGCTCATCTCATGGAAGAGTTCGGCACGCCACTCCCGCCCTCAACTATCGATGCGGTTCGCAAGAACAAGGTCGCTATCAAAGGCCCCGTCACCACTCCGGTAGGTACGGGCTTTCGCAGTGTGAACGTGGCGCTTCGTCAGGCGCTCGATCTCAATGTGTGCTTACGCCCAGTCCTCTCCATTCCGGGTGCAGGTGGCCGCTACGAAGACGTCGATCTGGTCATCGTACGCGAGAATTCTGAAGACCTCTATGCGGGTATCGAGTTTGAAGAAGGTTCGCCAGACGCACTTGCACTGATCGATTTCGTTGCAGAAAAGGGTGCGGGCACCATCCGCAAGGATTCGGGCATCTCCATCAAGCCGATCTCTGAAACTGCTTCACGCGCCATCGTCGAATATGCGTTCAACTACGCTGAGAAGCAAGGCTACAAGAAGGTCACCGCTGCTCACAAGGCGAACATCATGAAGCATTCCGATGGCTTGTTCTTGCGTTGCGCACGTGAAGTTGCTGAAGAGCATCCGTCCATTGAATTCAACGACAACATCATCGATGCGTTCTGCATGAACATCGTTATGGATCCCTCTCAGTTCGAGGTCATCGTGTTCCCGAACCTCTATGGTGATATCGCGAGCGATCTGTGTGCTGGTCTGGTAGGTGGCCTCGGCATTGCACCAGGCGCTAATATCGGTTCAGAATACGCTATCTTCGAAGCAGTGCATGGCTCAGCGCCCGACATCGCTGGCAAGGATATCTGCAATCCTACAGCCGAGGTTCTCTCTGCTGCAATGATGCTCGATCACCTTGGCGAATTCGAGATCGCGCAACGAATTCGCGATGCAGTGCGTGCGGTTTATGCGGAGGGTAAGGTGCTTACGGCCGATATCCGTAAAGCCACTGGTTCAGATGCCCCTGCTGCAACCTGCACGGAATTCACCGATGCGCTCGTTGCTCAGCTCGAGCGCTAATACCAAAAATCTTGTAAAACCTTGTTCGTCATGGACCATGATGTTCACTTCGTTTCAGTTTAAGGAGCTTGCATGAATAATCGCGCAGCGCAACTTACGGTTGGTACCAAAACCTATACGTACTTTCCTGTTTCTCAAGTAGAAGGCTATGCAGCGCTTCCGTATTCGCTCACCGTTCTTTTGGAGAATATCCTTCGTAACGCTCGTAGCGACGAAGAGGCGAAGATCCTCTCTGAGCGTCTCGTTGAAGCAGGAACGAAAGGCGTTACGGGCGAAGAGATCGAATTCAGTCCTGCGCGCGTGCTCTTCCAGGACTTCACGGGTGTGCCGGTCTTCGTCGATTTTGCCGTTATGCGTGAAGCATGCGCTGAACTGGGCGGCGATCCGAAGAATATCAATCCGCAGATTCCCTGCGATCTGGTCATCGATCACTCGGTCATCGCTGATGAATCGGGCTGTACCGCTGCTCTTGCGGACAACATGGAGCTTGAATTCGAGCGCAACAAGGAGCGCTACGATTTCTTGAAGTGGTCGCAGGAATCCTTCCAGAATGTGCGCATCGTGCCTCCTGGATCGGGCATCTGCCACCAGCTCAACATCGAGCGCTTCGCAAGCGTGGTCATGACGCGCGAGGAAGCAGAAGGCACGCTCGCGTATTTCGATACGCTCGTTGGAACTGACTCGCACACTCCTACTGCAAATGGCATTGGCGTGCTCGGTTGGGGAGTGGGCGGCATCGAAGCTGAAGCTGCTGCACTGGGCCAGCCCATCACCACGCTCGTTCCGCGCGTGATCGGCGTTAACCTTACCGGATCGCTCCCAGTGGGTGTGAGCGCGATGGATCTCTCGCTCACCTTCGCTCAGATGCTCCGCGCGGAAGGGGTAGTAGGCTGCTTCGTCGAGGTGTTCGGCGAAGGCGTGCGCACGCTTTCTGCAACGCAGCGTGCATGCGTCTCGAATATGACGCCAGAATACGGTTGCACCTGCACGCTCTTCCCGGTTGACGAGAAGACGCTCGATTATCTCGCGCTCACGGGCCGCAGTGAAGAGCAGATTGCGCTCGTCGAAGCCTATGCCAAAGAGCAGGGTTTCTGGGGATATGCGGATGCTGCCCCCCGCACGTATTCCAAAGTGCTCACGCTCGATCTTTCAACGGTCGAGCGCAATCTGGCAGGCCCTTCGCGCCCGCACGATCGCATTCCGCTTGCAAAAGCTCATGAGACATTCCGCTCTATCTGCGCTGATCGCGATCTTGATCTTTCAGATACGGTCAAGATCGAGATCGCAGGCAAGACGCACGATCTTACTCACGGAGCGCTCGCGATCGCGGCAGTAACGAGTTGCACAACCGCAACCGACGCGTCGATGATGATCGCAGCTGGTCTGCTCGCGCGCAACGCCGCCGCGCAAGGCTTGAAACCGCAACCATGGGTCAAGTGCATCCTCGCTCCGGGCAGCCGTGCAACAGAAGATATCCTGGCAGCCGCCGGCCTTATCGAGGGCTTGCAGGACTTGGGCTTCTACACCTGTGGCTTCGGTTGCATGAGCTGTATTGGTAATTCGGGTCCGGTCTATCCGGCAATGCACGATGTCGCCGATTCCATCGAGCTAGCGAGCATCCTTTCGGGCAATCGTAACTTCGATGGCCGTATCTCGCCGGATGTTTCCCAGAACTATCTTTGCGCTCCTGCGCTCGTTATCGCTTATTCGCTGGTGGGCACGATGGACTTCGACTTCGAAACCACCCCTATCGCCACGAACGCAGAAGGCAAGGAAGTCTTCCTGCGTGATATCTGGCCCAACGATGAAGAGGTCGCACGCCTGCTCGCTCAGTGCTGCACGAAAGCTACCTTCGATGAATCGAGCGCAAGCCTGTTCGAGGGCGACGAGAAGTGGCGCTCTCTCGGTAAAGAGGCGAGCGATACGTTCGCTTGGGATCCCGATTCCACCTATGTTCGTCGTGCGCCCTATTTCAACGGCATGGAAAAAGAGCCCAGTGCTCCAGCACAGATCAAAGACGCCCGTGCGCTTCTGAATTTGGGCGATTTCATCACGACCGACCACATCTCACCGGCAGGAGCCATCGCGCTCGATTCGCCGGCAGCGCGCTATCTTGAAGAGCATGGCGTCCTTCCCGCTGATTTCAACACCTATGGCGCACGCCGCGGTAATCATGAGGTCATGATGCGCGGCACCTTCGCGAACGTCAAGCTCATGAACAAGCTTGCCGAAGGGAAGAAGGGTGGCTGGACAAAAGACCTGCTCGATGATCAGATCAAGGCTGTCTGGGACGCTGCTGAAGATTATCAGAACAACGAAACGCCGCTCGTGGTGCTCGCCGGGAAGATGTACGGCAGTGGCTCTTCGCGCGATTGGGCCGCAAAAGGCCCGATGCTACAAGGCGTACGCGCGGCCTTTGCTGAGAGCTTCGAGCGCATCCATCGCTCGAACCTGATCGGCATGGGCATCCTGCCACTTCAGTTCGAAGAAGGCCAGAGCGTTGAAACGCTTGGGCTCGATGGAACCGAAACCTTCACGATAGCGCCGATCGATTTCTCGAAGGGCTTGCCCGAGCCTGCGCATGTTGCGATCGAGGCAGTGAAGCCTTCTGGAGAAAAGACCGCCTTCAACATGATCGTGCGTATCGATACTCCTACGGAAGGTGAGTATTACTTCAACGGGGGTATCTTGCAATACGTGCTTCGTTCGCTTGCATAGTAGTTTCTGTAGCTAACCTAGTTCAAAAAAAATCTTTACAAAGTTGGGTATTTTGCTCATCCGCATCACTATGCCCTAAGCGATGAACTATAATTTATTTGTTTTAATTCCTAGGCCTGCTCTCGCTGGAACAAATACATAATTTGCAAAAACTGGACGGTTTCTACAATGAATATCGAAAGTATGAAACTATTCATTGCTGTATATGAATCAAACAGCTTTTCCCTTTCAGCTGCTCAGCTATACATGAGCCATCAAGCGGTATCAAAACGCATCAAAGGCATTGAGCGTGAGCTTAATGCTCAACTGTTCGAGCGCTCGAGCAAAGGTATCCAACCTACGCTGTTAGGGGAGAAGGCCTACAACACATTCAAAGGAATCGTGAAAGCCTATCAGGAACTTCAAGGCAGTATAGAAAAATCATATGAACGTGAAACCATCATTAAACTAGCCATTGAATTATATGATGTCGACAATATCAATCATGAAAGCTTGATCGCCTTTGAGTCGGCTTGTTCAAGTCCGATTCATTTGAGTATCGAGTACCATACAAACGCTGATTGCTTCAAAAGATTAGAAAACAAACAAACCGATATTTGCATCATGCAAAAACCACTTGTAGATCGAGGGAACTTTGAGTTTTATTCACTTGGGGTATCGCGTTCTTGCGTAGTTGTTTCAACGAAAAATCCTCTTGCGAAAAAGAAGATGATCAGAATAGAAGATCTTGAGAATCAAACCTTTTTGAATATTGTCGATGCAGAAGCAACTGAAGTTTTCAATCAGCTATTTGCGCAGAAGAACATTTTTGTTAAAAGCAAGACCATTGCTTATGATATTAAATCCCTCATCAGCCTGATCAAAACAAATCGAGGGTTCCATGTCATTCCGGAGATCATGCTTGGGCAGTTGTCTGCGGAGCCAGATATAGCTGCCATTCCGTTTCCGGAAGGCGATTATATTTTCGATCTGGGTCTCACTTGGCCGAAAGGACAGAAAAATAAGCCCGCAGTGCAAGAGTTTATTGACTATGTGAAGCAAAATGCTGCGCACATTACACGGTAATGCTTATGCGCTAGGTTTAACCAAGGTAGTCTTATGAGCTGCTCGCGAAGATGGCCCTTTCAGATGAATGACTCGACTTGATTTGTTCGCGCTCATTCCGGTCAAGTGCGATTTGAAAGGCTCCTTCTTCGGTTCCAGACATTCCGATAATCTCACAGTGTGGCGGAATGACCTCACCATAAGCAGCTTTTCCTGAAGTGTCGACATACACATAATAAAGTGTAGGCATGGGAACAACCACCTCTTTATAGCGGAGTGGATCGCACAACGGTTTCATGAAGTATTAGAGAGCCAAGATAGGAGAGCCGGGTACGTATCAGCAAATAGGTACCCGGCTGCAATGATCACAATGGCAGCCCTGCCAGATCAGTTGTACTGCTAGTTGAAAAGCGGACTGTCAAAGCGGGCGCGCAACAAGTAGGGCATATTTTCTTCAACATCAAAATCGCCAACCTTTTTTGTGGTGAAGTTGAACATCGAATACTTGCCGAATCCTGCAGCGAGCACTTGATTTACTGGGAGACTTGCCCAGGGCGAATTCTCGTTGTCGGTGAGGGTGATGGTTGCTGTGCCAGGAGTCCATGTTTCGTAGAGGGTGTCGCTTTCTGTGGTAAGAATGCGCCCATTATCGAAATACATATGACCGTCCTCGGCTTGTTCTAGATTGTATTTCATCAGGTACGTTAAGCCACCATGCACTACTTCACCTACAATGTTTCCTGCGAAGATCTCGTTTCCAGCAGGCGTATTGTATTCGCCCAGTTTTACCGTACACTCAAGGAAGGTTGTGCCATTCTTGCTAACAGAAGCACTCGCGTTATCTCCGTCTTTATCGATCACGATCGAATCGCATATTTTCTTGGGCATGCCAGCCATTTCGCGACCAAAGAATGCCGCTTGACTAGCACCAGGCCCTTCCACAAACATGCTTTGTAAGTAGCCAGCGGGCATGCCTTGATGCTGGCACATGAGCAAGAGTGCCACTTCATTATAGGTGCCTGCAAATTTAGTGTTTGCGTTTACGATGTAGGTCATTACTACCGGTGCAACAAAGCCAAGAGCAGGGGGGAGAAGGGCCTTGATCGCTTCTGGGTCAGTTTCCCATGCGAGCCAAATGCCTTCCATTTCGTTCATCTCGAGACCGGTATTAAAAATTGCACCATCGCTGTAGAGCTTCTTGTATTCATCTTGAGTTAAATAAAATTTTGAGGTCATGATATCCTCTTTTCTTTTAGGAATTGAAAGATACTTCGGCAAACATCAACAAAGTGTTCCGCCGCCATCGGCAACAATGTTCGCTCCCTGAATAAACCACGAGTCATCGCTACATAAAAAGGTGATAATGTTGGCAAGCTCTTCGGGTTTTGCGGGGCGTCCCGCAGGAGATATAGCTATTGCGTGGCTCAAGGGGTGATCAGGATTATCGAAATCTGCCTTGGTGAGTTCGGTGTAAACACCTCCTGGCAGTACGGTGTTGCAGCGAACACCATTGCGTCCGTGGAGAAATTCGATCTCGCGAGTAAGCCCGATCAAAGCGTGTTTGGAAATGGTGTAGACCAATGGCCCACGAGCAGCACCTGTGCCTGCGATCGAAGAGACATTTACAATAACGCCTGCACCTTTTTCTTCCATGATCGGGATGACAAGCTGAGACAAAAGGAAGGGTGCTTTAATATTGACATCCATTACTTCGTCGTAGAGTGCTTCATCAATATCTTGAATTCCTCGAATGTTCATGGGATCGTCCCCAGCAGCATTGTTGATCAGGAAGTCTACTGTGCCATAGTTTTTAACCGTTGCATCAACAATGGTTTTAGGGGCGGCAGGATCTTTTAAGTCGGCGAGAATATACATCGCCTCTCCGCCTGCAGCAATTATATGATCAACTGCTTCTTTCGCGCGGTCTTCGTTGCGCCCCGTGATTACAACCTTGGCACCGTTTTCGGCTAGCTGATAGGCTGCTTGGCGTCCGATTCCAGAAGTTGAACCAGTAACAATTGCTACTTTATCCTCGAATTTTTTCATAATGCATGCTCCTTGTTTTTGTTGTTTTGTCAATTTCTTGTACTGCGATCAATATTGATCGGCCTTTGTTCTTGCTTAGAAATTTGAAGGCTATTCACTCGAAGCGGGATTCTTTTTGGGGAAGAACGAAATAATGGCGCTCAACAGGAGGAATAAGGCCAAAATGGTAAGACCACATGCTGCGATCAGAGCGAAGAAGTCGCCAAATCCGTAATACAAAAAGAAGAGTGCCAGAAAACCAATACCAGAAGCGCCAATGCAGATACCAGCAATCTTGCTTCCTTGGAAAGCCAAATAAGCCATAGGGAGCAGAATGATAGCGCCGACCAAGAATGCCATTCCGTTGATCATCGCCATGCCAACGAGTACTTCAGCAGGAGGAAGTTGGCCTTGTAGTGTGAATACGAGCCAGATAAGTCCAGATATGGCGTTTTGCCCCATAAGCACGCAGGATAGAACACCGTTGATCGTCGCTTCTACCATGTCGCCATCACGAAACATCTTGATCACACAAAAAACGATAACGGGATAGGCACAAAGGATCCACGGAGCAAGCCAGATGGTTCCTGCCCCAGAGATAGCGCCAAACATTACTGGGATCTGCGCAATGATGAGCAATCCCAAGATCATATTGCAAAGAGGGATAGCGCTGGTTGGTGGCTTGGGAGGTGTTTGTTCAGACATAATTAACTCCTAACAGTCTCTGAAAGAAACCCCAAGGAATGGAGGGGAAAGACCTTGGGGTTTCTTTCAGTAAGAAAAAGGACGGTACAAATTAAGGACGACCAGCTTTCCAGACAGGATCGATGCCGTAGGTCTCGATGATCATGTCGCGCAAAATATCGGGAGGACACTCGGCAATTTCAGTGGAAACCACCATTGCGTTCAATACGCAAACTACTGATGCTGGGTTATACCCGATAGCGCCGAACAAGACAGTTGCATCATGGGTAACCTTTGACATCTGTTCAGTGGTATAGGCCTTATTCATGAACGACAAGCGCGCACTCTCTTCAAAGCGCCCTTCGTCCCACAGGCGAGCTGCTGTGTAGATAGAAGCCTTGCAGATATCGATGACCATAGCCATATCGGCGAGTCGATGAGCGACTTTCTGCAGCTGATTCAAGGGGCGTCCAGAATTTGTGCGTTTGCTGGTGTAGTCCATGGCGAGATTGAGGGCAGTTTGACCAATAGTCAGGGTCATGAGTGCGCCAGCATTGAACCCAAGAGCGGTCCACAGATTAACCGTATCATTATTGCCCCGTAACAGGTTTTCTTTCGGAATATGAACATCGTTGAAGAATAGCGAACCCCAATCTTGCGGTCCGGGGATCAAGCGTTGCTCTTGACCGCCGAAATCAAGGCCAGGCATGCCTTTTTCCATGATGAAGGCGCAGCTTTGTGTGTTTCCGCCCGCTTCTTTGCCGAAGACAATTTTGATGTCTGCAGTTTCAGCGTTGGTAACTACCACCTTTTGACCGTTAACAATGACCTCATCGCCTTCTTCGCGGTAGGAAATACCCCATTCGGTCATATTGAAGGAACCTGCAGGGTCAGTTGCGGCACCACAGCAAACCTTCTCGCCTTTAGCGCAGGGTACAAGATACTTTTGCTTGATCTCTTCGCTACCCCAGTAATTCATAACCGCACAGCCTAGTTGGTGACCCGCTAGATTCTCCAAAGCAGGATAGCCATACATGCCCAATACTTCGGTAACGATCAGCTCAGTAACGACATCCTGACCTTGTCCGCCGTATTCTTCCGGAATAGACATTCCAATGAATCCTGCTTCAGCAAGCAAATCCCAACAGCGACGGGGAAATCCTGGTTGTGCGTTGTCGGCCTCTATGGCTTCTTGAACCCGAGGGGATTGACAAAAATCATTAACGGATTCCTTCAAAAGTTGTTGGTCGATGGTCATAAAGTAACTCATAACAATTCTCCTTTCATGTGGTTCATGAGTTAAGCAAGGTCCATGGTCAAGCGGTAGTCATCATGTTTAAAGAATGCCCAGGGAAGGAATTCATCCGCAGGAATCTTGGCCAAGTATTTGGCAGTTCCGACCATGTCGAGTGTGGCGTAGAAGGAAACAATTGGTTTGACGACGGGAATTTGACCATAGATGTCAAAGGGGGTGTCGTTGAGCTCTACTTTGGTCGGGTTCATCAAAACCGTGTCAGTTGCTTTTACGTCAAAATGCGAGAGGATCAGATCAACTTCGCTAATACCAGAACCATCAGCATTGATGTCATACTTGAAGTGGAAGTTGTCCAAGCTGTCACCCACGAGGGGTTGATCCGCAGGCCCAATCACATCAGCTTCAATCCTCAGGACCTCTTCGCCCCAACGTGATACGGTGCCAATGAACTTGTCGTCTTCGAGATCGGTAGTGGTAATGCCAAGCTTCTTTGGCTCTGCTAAACTTTCACGCCCAAAGACAACACCAAGGTCGGTGTCCATGACGTAGGCAAGCCCCCAGTCGCCAACAATGTCCTTGAACTTTGCTTGGACACCCATGACAAGACCATGGAACTGATCACCTTCAGAAAGGGCGATGCTTACTACAGGATCTGCCATCTCAAGAGGGGGAGGAAGGATCTCCTTAACCCAGTTCGGATCGACCTCAAGAACGGTGATGTAGTTGCGAACATTGGTGAAATGAGGGTGCTCAAAATACTTCAGCATGCCCTTCGCTTCTTCTTGTGTCATTTTGATTTTCATGGTGAAACCTCCTAATAATTGCTGGTATAAGGCGCACGACACCTAATGCGCCCCACACGCTCCAGAATGGTTTTCTAAATGAACAGGTTTAATCGGATTTGGTTTGCTGGATCTGCTTGAGTGCGCTCTAGATCAGGCTGTCGCCACCATCAACAAGAAAAAGTTCTTGGACGGGTTTCATTGAAATCCCCCTTTACTGATTGTTTCTATTCAGTCTGGGTGATCAGCCCATCAGGATGCATCCTGCGGCTCGATGGAAAAGCCCCCTAATCCATCGAACCCCGATGTCTTTAGTCTAAAAGTAAGAATAATGCTCAGGAAGAAACAGTCTTGTCCTTTTAATGCAACCAAAAAGTTGCACCTATCATTTTTTCAAAAATGCAGGATAATGGACAAATATCCTTAAATGCATTCATGAAAAACCCTGATGGTGAGGTTTCGCATCAGGGGATGGTACCTTGATGGTGCTTGTTTTTAGTAGGGATTTCGCTCAAGAAAGGCTTTCATGGCATCGCCAGTTGTTGAAAAGCTCGGTCAGATCATCACGAAGCAAACCGCTGCTTCGCCCGATCATGCCCGAGCGCTTCTGATGGCTGCCTATTCCTGGGTGAATCTCGCGGGCAGGTTCCCGCGGCCTCGCAATGTGCGCGCAGCAACCGAACGCGTGAATGGTGGTATTGCAGGAACGATCGTCGATTCGTTCCGCCACCCTGAAAATGCGGTCATGGTGAACATCTTCATGCCGTGCGAGATTCTCCACGCCATGGAGCTCACGCCTATGTTTCCTGAAGGCATTTCAGCCTATGTTGCAAACACCGCTTGCGACGAGGTGTTCGTGGAGACTTCAGAATCTCACGATATCGCCGAGACCTTCTGTTCGTACCACAAGCTCATGATCGGGGTAGCGGAAACGGGTATCATGCCCCGCCCGCTCATGATTGCGAACACCACGCTTGCCTGCGATGCGAACCAGCTCTCATTTCCGCGCCTCGCGAAATTCTACGATGTGCCGCACTATGTCATCGATGTGCCCACCACTGCCGATGAGGATGCGGTGGTCTATGTTGCAGATCAGCTGCGCGAACTAGTATCGCTGCTCGAGGATGCCACGCATCGTTCGCTCGATCCTGAAGCATTGCGCGTTACCATGATGAATTCACGACGAACGATCCAGGCGTATCAGCGTTCGCTCGCGCTTCGCGGCAAGGTGAGCCTCGATACCACCATGACCAGCGAACTTTGCGCCATGATCTCCACGCACATCATGCTCGGACGCCCTGAAGCGCTTCGCTTCATGGAAGATGTGCTCGCTGTGACCGAGCGCGCACGGGGCACTGAACGCTCCGATAAGGTGCGTCTGTTCTGGATACATACCCTGCCGAATTGGCAAGAGTCGATGCGCGATATCTTCGATGCCGGTCCTGAATGCGAACTGGTCGGTACCGATATCGCTGCTGAATCGATCGATCTTCCCGACCCTGATCACCCCTTCGAGAGCATGGCGCGTCGCCTCGTATATGGCGCGATGAACGGACGCGCAAAAGAGCGCCTGGCATTTGCGCTCGAGCAGGCAAAGAACGCCAATGCCGATGGAGTCGTGGTGTTCTGCCACTGGGGATGCAAGCAAACGCTTGGTATCTCGCAGCTTGCTAAACAGTATTTCGAGCAGAATGGCCTACCTACGCTCGTGCTCGACGGTGATGGTTGCGACTCGCGCAACGTGGCAGATGGCCAAATGGTCACCCGTGTGAATGCCTTCATCGAACAACTGAAAGCCTTACGCGCATGATCCACTACAGCTGCAAATACGCACCTATCGAGCTCTTCGCTGCCTTCGGTGAAGAGGCCTGCTTGCTCGATAGGGAAGAGGAGAATTTCGAGCGCGCTGAGGCGCTCACGCATGCGAATCTCTGCTGCCATGCGAAGTCCCTTATTCAGCAGAGCCTCGATAAGCGCAATGTCATCATCATGGATTGCTGCGATTCACTGCGTCGTGTCTACGATGTGCTGGATTTCGAAGGCAATCAGGAACATCTCTACCTGCTCGATCTTCCCCATGAGAACAATGGCTGCGCACGCGAATTGTTCGCTGGCATCCTTTTGAATCTCGTGCATGATCTTGAACGATCTACAGGAAGACCCTTCAATACCGAGCTGTTCATCCAGGCCTGCGCGCAGGCTTCGTGGGAGTTCCCTCAAGAAGATTTCATCGCGCTTTTGGGTGGACGCGTGAGCCCAGAGCTCGAAGCATCCATCGCGGGCAATATGTCATTGCCTATCGCGAACCTTACGTGCTGCGGAAGCAGGGGGCTCGAGCCGCTCCCTGAAGGAGCGCAAAGCCTCAGCCTTGAAGAGCTGATGGACTGGTATGCGCACGCGCTCCTGCGTATGGTGCCCTGTATGCGCATGACCGACGTGAGTGGCAGGCGTGTGCTCTTCGAGAATCCATACCTGAAGGGCATCATCTATAACACGGTGAAATTCTGCGATTTCTACAGCTTCGATTATTCCGCGCTCAAAGACGAGACGGATCTTCCTATGCTCAAGATCGAATCTGACTATATGCCTATGGCACAGGGTCAGCTTTCAACAAGGCTCGAGGCATTTTCGGAAAGCTTAGGGCTTGATGCGCGTCAGCAAACGAACGAGAAAGTGTTCAATATGCAAGGAACGTACTACGCAGGGATCGATAGCGGCTCGACCACCACGAACATGGTTGTGCTCGACAAAGAGGGCGCAGTGGTGGCAAGCGCTATCGTGCGCACAGGCCCGAAGGCCGAACGTGGAGCCCGGGAAGCGCTCGAAGCGGTCTGTGAACAGCTTGGCGCAACCGAAAAGGACTTCGCAGCCATCATGGCTACCGGCTACGGGCGCGATAATATCCCGTTCGCAACCGACACGAAGACCGAGATCAGCTGCCATGCGCATGGTGCTCACTACCTCAATCCCGAGATCCGTACGATCGTGGACATCGGTGGGCAGGATAGCAAGGTCATCTGCCTTGATGAAGCAGGCGAGGTCTCGAACTTCATCATGAACGACAAGTGCGCCGCAGGTACGGGGCGCTTCCTTGAGATGATGGCGCGTTCGCTCGAGCTTGACATGGATCAAATGAGCACGCGCGGGCTTGAGTGGAAAAAGGACCTTACCATCTCGAGCATGTGTTCTGTTTTTGCAGAATCGGAAGTTATTTCGCTTATCGCGGATAATCATTCAGATAATGATATTGTACATGGATTGAATAAATCCATCGCATCGAAGACTGCTTCGATGGTGAAGCGCGCGCGTGGCGAAGCTCCCTTCATGATGACCGGGGGCGTTGCGCGCAACAGCGGGGTGGTGCAGGAGCTCGAATCGCGTTTGGGCGATGCGCTCTTCATCACCGACGCTCCAGATCTGTGTGGTGCGCTCGGTGCAGCGCGCTATGCATGGGAAGAACGAAAGTAAAGGAGATATCCCGTGGACGATCCTCGGAAGCAAGGACCGCAGCAAGGACCGATCGATTGGTCGGAATTCATCAAGCAGGCTCAACAATCAGGCGCTGGTGCCGATTTCAACAAGATCAAGTCGCGCTTCTCACATCTTAAGAAGCGCACGATCATCATCGCAGCGGTGGTGCTCGTGCTCGTCTTGGCGTTTGCGTATTGGTGGTTCCATCCGGCCATCAATATCCAAAGCATCGATCTGTGGGGCTTCCTCATCGTTATTCTGGCGCTTGTCACGTTCGTGCTGTTCGTGTTCCGCCAGATCTACCAAACAGGCATGGGAAAACGCGAGAAAAGCCCTAAGAAGGTGAAGCTCTTCTCTGGCCTTATGGCTATCCCGATCGCTATCGCGGTCATCGGTGCTGTTGGCTGGCTCGCCTCGCAATCCTTCTTCCCGGGCAATGCCGAGAAGTATTCAACGGTCCTGGTTACCGAAGACGCCGATTTCGCTACCGATATTCCTGAAGTGAACTATAGCGAGATCCCCTTCATTGATAAGGATTCTGCGATCCTGCTCGGCAACCGCACCATGGGTACCATGGCTGACTACGTTTCGCAGTTCGAGATCTCCGATCTCTATTCGCAGATCAACTATAAAGGACAGCCAGTGCGCGTCAGTCCGCTCAACTATGCCGATTTCTTCAAATGGTGGGCGAATAAAGATGGAGGCATCCCTGCCTACGTTATCGTGAATATGTCCACGCAAGATACCGAGATCGTGCGTCTTGAAAACCCCATTCGCTATTCAGATTCCGATCCGTTCTTCTATAACGTCGATCGTCATGTGCAATTGAGCTATCCGTTCTACATGTTCGATGAGAAATCGTTCGAGATCAACGATGATGGTGAACCGTTCTGGATATACCCCGTTCAAAAGCGTACGATCGGTCTGTTCGGCGGCACGACCATCCAACGTGTTGTGCTCTGCAACGCTTCAACCGGTGAATGCCAAGACTTCGCTATAGAAGATGTTCCGCAATGGGTCGACCGTGCTTATCCGGCAGAACTGCTCATCGAGCAGTACAACTGGAGCGGTGCACTTTCAGGCGGCTGGATCAATTCGTGGCTCGGCCAGAACGGAGTGAAGCAAACTACGCCTTCGACCGATGGCAAGAGCGGTTTCAATTACATCGCGCAGGACGATGACGTATGGGTCTACAGCGGCGTTACGTCAGCTACGGCCGATAACTCGATCATCGGTTGCGTTATGATCAACCAGCGCACGGCTGAATCGAAGTTCTATTCCGTGGCGGGCGCAACGGAAGAATCCGCTATGCGCTCAGCTGAAGGCCAGGTCCAGCATCTTCAATACGATGCCACGTTCCCACTGCTCATCAACGTTGATGGACAGCCCACCTATTTCATGGCGCTCAAGGATGCTGCTGGTTTGGTGAAGATGTATGCGATGGTCGATATCCAGCGCTACCAGAACGTTGCGGTGGGCGACACGTTAGCCGCTACTGAGAAATCCTACAAGCAGCTTTTGGTGAGCCAAGGGATCAATGTAGGTGGTTCCGATGCTTCAGCGCATCCTTCTGCAGGAAGCACTTCGGGAACGATCGCATCCATCTCGCCGGTCGTGCTCGATGGTAATTCCCACTACTATCTCATCCTTGATGGGCAGCAGGCGATCTTCGATTGTCCGGTGGCGAGCGTGGTCGATGTCGTTCGCTATAAAGTGGGCGATGTGATCGTGCTCAACCATGGCTCTTCGGAAGGGAATGTGGTGCTGGTCGATTCGATCGGAGAGTAGCCGTTCGCGTGTTCTTCGAGCAATTACCCTTGACGAGGTATGTGCGCACTGAAATAATGTATAGGCTTTCTTAAAGCATACGGAATAACTGTTCCGCTACCCAAGACAGCAGGTACGTACGTTTAATTGCGCTTGCGCAGCCCGCCGAGGTGGTTAAGAGAAGCTCACATTTATGGCTTTGTCGACCCCTGCTGTCATTGGCGCAGGGGTCGTTTCTTTTCAGAATTCGATCCACTCAACTGGGGCGGAACCCGAGTTTTGAAGAGAAGGAGGTGTAACGTAAATGCCAAGCACAAAGAATGTCGATGCTCTTGCACAGATCAAAGAGGATCTTGCTGATGTTCAGGCGGTCTGGGTCGTCGATTATCGTGGCCTTACCGTTAAGGAAGCACAGGAGCTTCGTCGCAATATCCGTGAAGCTGGTGCGGTCATGAAGGTGTACAAGAACACGCTCATGCATATCGCACTCAAGGAACTGGATATGGCAGACATGGACGAGATTCTTTCTGGCCCTTCAGCATTCGTCTTTGCTGACGGAGATCCAGTCGCTTCAGCGAAAGCTCTTCGCGACTTTTCGAAGGACAACGAAACGCTCGTCATCAAGGGTGGCATCATGGACGGCAAGTTCGTCGATGCAGAGGCAGTCAAGAAGATCGCAGCTCTTCCTTCGCGCGAAGAACTCATCGCGAAGCTTCTCGGTTCGCTCCAGAACCCCATGTCGCAGATCGTGCGCGTGCTCAACGCACCGCTCGAGCAGGTCGCTCGCACCATCGGTGCTATCGCCGACCAGAAGAATGCAGCCTAAACGCTGCCTAGCCCTAGGGCTTGAACAAGCAGCATAGATGTTGCCAAAAGAAATGATAAGTATGCCACGCAAGGCATAACGATTAAAAAAGGAGTCATACCATGGCTGTAACTCGCGAAGAAATTGTTGAAGCATTGAAGGAAATGCCGGCGCTCGAGCTTTCTGAGCTCGTTAAGGAACTCGAAGAGGTCTTCGGCGTTTCTGCTGCTGCTCCTGTTATGGTTGCAGGTGCTGCTGGCGCTCCTGCTGGCGATGCAGGTGCTGCAGACGAGAAGTCTGAATTCGACGTTATCCTCGAAGGCTTCGGCGACAACAAGATCGCTGTTATCAAGGCTGTCCGCGACATCACTGGTCTTGGCCTGAAAGAGGCTAAGGAGCTCGTCGAGGGCGCACCTTCTCCTGTCCAGGAAGGCGTTGCAAAGGACAAGGCAGAGGAAATGAAGTCTCAGCTCGAGGAAGCTGGTGCTGCTGTAACCTTGAAGTAAATTCAAAAACTTCAATTGGTCTTTCAGAAAGGACTCGACTGATCAGTCGAGTCCTTTTTTTGTGTCGGCGAAGCGCTTGGGAAACCTTCGCGCATATCGGCGAAGCACCAGGAAAGCCTTCGCTCGATGCGTCGCTCCCCTCGAACTAACTCGATTCTCTTTTATTAGTATTTAAAGGCAATACCTATCGGTATTGCCGAATATGGCGGAAGAATCGAGCGGATTTCTCGGCTCGCTTTGGCGGATCTCGCTCACACTTTTCTGATGCTTCACCGATACATGCAGGAGAAATGAATAATGATGTTTGATATTGAAAACTAGTTGTTCGATTCGTGCTTGCGAGCGGCAATCTCGAGCAGGGTATCGTTCAAGAGCGCATAGACTTCGCGCGTAGAGCCGTCAAGGCAATCAAGGTGCTTTTGGATGGTCGCCGTGTCGCCACGCTCTGCGGGGCCGGTAAGAGACGCTATAACGCCGTCTTGCGCCACATGCTCAGCGTTTCCTAGGAAGAGGGGAGCAAGGGCTTTTTCGGCGTTCTCAGGCGTGAATCCACAGCGAACGAGCTCATCGCAGGCACGTTGGTAGAGTGCGATAACCTGATTTGACGCAAGGACCGCAGCAGCGTGATAGCGCACCTTCTCAGCTGCATCGATCACTTGAACCACGTTGCCTTCATCGGCGATGAGAGCGACCATTTCCGTAAGGTGTTCCGAATCGCCTTCGATCGCGAAGAATGCCTTATGGAGCTCTTGATAGGTTTCGGTCTTAGAAGGCACCGCGAAAAGCGGATGAACTGAATAGCCGAACGCTCCACGCTCTTCACGCACTGCAAACACTTCAGAAGAAAGCGCACCGCTGCAGTGAGCGATGTTCTTGCCTTGTAGGTCGATGTCACTTGCAAGGATCTCGTTCCAGACAGGCTTGATCTGTCCATCGGGGACCGTGATGAACACGGTATCACAGAGGGGGATAAGCTCTTCAAAATGCTCGAACGCGCGCGACTCGGTGAAGTCAGCAGCTTCTTCGGCGCTCTTATACGAGCGGCTAGTAAAACCAATGATCGTATGATGAGGGGCAAGATACTTAGCGAGCGTGGTGCCGACTTTACCCGCACCGATGAAACCGAGCTTCATAGTAGCCCTTTCGATTCACGTTATACCAAAACAACGAAACGTACGATCAAGTACACACAGGCAATAGCTGTACAAACGATCATGATCGGGAAGCCGACCTTCGTGTATTCCATGAAGGAAAGGGGATAGCCGTGGCGTTCCGAGATCGAGGCCATAACAACGTTGGCAGACGCACCGATGAGCGTACCGCAACCGCCGAGGCAGGCACCCAGTGAAATAGCCCACCACAAAGGAGCAACATCGACACCTGAGGCACCCATCGTGGTGATGATAGGGATGAGCGTTGCCACCAGCGGGATGTTGTCAAGGATAGAGGATATGATCGCGCTCGCCCAAACGAGGATGATGAGCGTGAGCAGCAAGTCGCCACCGGTCAACTCCATCATTCCTTCAGCCATCATCTGGATGACGCCCGTTTCTGCCATGCCGCCAACGACAACGAACAGGCCGGCGAAGAAGCCGATCGTGGTCCATTCAACTTCGCGGATGGTCTTCTCCATATCCGCACCACTGATAACGAGCATGATGCCTGCAGCAGCCAGCGCGATAACGCTCGGCTCGATATGGAAGAATCCATGGGTCACGAATGCTGCAGCCACGACCACGATCATGATCACGCTCTTATGGAACAAGCTTCTGTCATGGATCGCATCCGCTTCGACCAGATGCATGACAGCTTCACGCTTGTCATCGCTCACACCAAGCTTGCGTCCGTACATGAAGTAGAAGATCGCAAGTACGGCAGCCATGATGAGCAGAACGCACGGCGCGTCGTAGATGATGAAGTCGAAGAACGAAAGATTCGCTGCCGATCCGATCATGATATTGGGCGGATCGCCGATGAGTGTTGCGGTACCACCGATATTCGAAGCAAGGATCTCGGTGATGAAGAACGGGATCGGATTGATATCGAGCAAGAGCTTGCAAACCGTGTAGGTGACCGGACCGATCAAGAGAATCGTGGTCACGTTATCGAGCAGCGCCGAGAGCAGAGCTGTGATGATGGAGAAGACGAGCATGATGAGCCACGGATTGCCCCGTACGAGCTTCGCCGATTTTATCGCTAGGTACTCGAAGATGCCTGACCCTTTGACCACGCCTACGAAGAGCATCATGCCCACCAGAACACCAAGGGTGTTGAAGTCGATATGCTCGACACTGGTATCGAAGTCGAGAATACCGAACAGAATGAGCGCGACCGCACCACAAAGCGCAGCAGTGGTGCGATGGATCTTCTCTGAAACGATGAGCGCCATCACCACGACGAAGATGACGATGGAGATGATCTGAGCTGTAGTCATGAGGTGTATTCCGCCTGTTTTGTCATGCGCTAAGAGCACGCCCGAAAAGCGTGCGATCACGCACAGATTTCCAATGGATTTATCAGTTGTACTTTACCCCAAGTGAGCATTTCCCCATGCGAAATATTCCATTCGCGAGTGCTCTTACCTGCAAACGGCATCCAAGCGAAATCTGAGTGCATCTCACGAGACAAAAGAAGAGCCTGCGCTGGGTAAGGAGCACAGGCTCGAATAAGAGCAGATGGAAAATGAACGGAAGGGAAGACGAATTACCAGATATCTCCCTCATGCGCGGTACAATCGACCTCGGTGAGCTTACCTGTGGTCGAATCGATGATGAAGCCGCGCACGCATACCGAAGAAGGAATGAGCGGATGGTGTTCGATCAGGTGCACGGTTTCACGCACGCTCTCTTCGCCATTGCCGAATCCAGCGAGCCAATTCTCGAAATCGATGCCGCAATAGTGCATCAGTTCGATATGGTCGCGCGGAACACCTGCATCGAGCATATGAGAGATCATTTCTTCGGCATTCATATGCTGTGCTCCGCAATTGCTATGGCCAACCACCATGATGTTCTCCACGCCCAGCTCGAAGATCGCGACGAGCAGGGAACGGATCACACTGCCGAAGGGGTGCGCGATCACGCCGCCCGCATTCTTGATGATCTTGGCATCGCCGTTCTTAAGGCCGAGCGCTGCAGGAAGCAACTCGGTCAAGCGCGTATCCATGCAGCTCAATACTGCAAGCTTCTTCTCAGGATACTTATCGGTTTCGAATTGTTCGTAGCGCTTCTCTTCAACGAAGGTCTTGTTGAACGCAAGGACTTCTTCAATGGTGTTCATAGCTGCTCCTTTTAATAGTTGCGTTGCTCTATTGTGACAGGCCTGTGATAAAAAACGAAAGGCCAGCATAGCCAGCCTTTCTTGTGTGTTTGGATCAAGCGCGCTTATCTAGCCGTAGATCTTCTTGAAATCGGCGTAAGCCCGATCGGCCTCTTCCATGATGTCGGTGATGATCTTTGCCGCAGGCTTCATCTCGGTGATGAGTCCTGAGATCATGCCAGCGGAAAACGCACCGCGCTCGATGATGCCATCGCGTGCAGCTGCAACGGTTCCACGACAGAACTGATCGAGCTCTTCGCTCGATGCGCCTGAGTCATGCAGTTTCCAGTATTCTTCGGTCCAGGGGCTCTTGATGCAACGCACCTGCTTCTTGCCGTATTCACCGGTGAGCACGGTATCGCTATCGCTCGCATCGATGACGATCTGCTTGTAAACATCGCTGATGGGGCATTCTTCCGCTACAAGGAATGCTGTGCCCATCTGAACGCCTACTGCACCCAGCATGAGCGCCGCCATGAATCCCTTGCCATCAGCGATGCCGCCCGCTGCGATAACGGGAATATCCACCGCTTCGGCAACCTGGCGCACCATGGGGAAGGTGCACATCTTGCCGATGTGTCCGCCGCCCTCCATACCTTCGGCTACAACAGCGGTCGCGCCCAGATCCTGCATCTTCTTTGCTGCGCGAGCGTGGGGGATGAGGCAGATGACCTTGATACCGCCCTCCACGAGGATCGGAACGATCTTCTCGGGGTTGCCTGCGCTGATCGTGCAGATCGGCACCTTGAGCTCAACGCACATGCGCGCGCACTCTTCAACGATGTCGCTTTCCATGATCAGATTCACTGCGAAGGGCTTATCGGTGATAGAACGTGCGATCTCGACTTGCTCTTTGACCCATTGGCCATCGTGAAGCGTCGAGGCGATCACGCCGAGTCCACCCGCTTCACTTACGGTCGCAGCGAATTTACCATCGGAAATATGCGCCATCGCACCCTGGATGATGGGGTATTCGATTCCGAGCACATCGCAAAGTTCTGTTTTCATACCAGCTCCTTCATTGAGGCGTTAAATTCATCCTCTGATTATATCGCCCTGGTGCAAAACGAAGTACTCAATCTTTCGGGTTATTTCCGTTCTTTCTATTCGTGGCGTTTGTATCTTTATTATTGGTCATGCTTTCGGATGTTCGACATCACAGTGAAAAAGCGAAGATAGGGCTGAAGATAGGACTATTGCTAACAAGACTATTGCTAGAAAAGCACTCAACACTACCGCTTACCAATATCAAAGGTTTTCAAGCATAATTTTTTTAATCGATATGAGCACTCGCATCAACGAAGATTTCCTTGCGCGAGGGTATGATTCTCGGCCGAAAAATGCTCTCATGGCGGCGGATCATGGGTGATTTGTAGTTCGATTTATATATAAAATCGACGATATATGAACATCTTGTGAAGAGAAATCCGAATTTCTAAAATTACCCCTTGACGCACCCCCTACCCGCGAGGATAATACTGCCTTGCGCGACTCACGAGTGG
>OLPA01000479.1_pt1 | contig 37945 bp, 43 predicted proteins | sample 1672811 | NCBI WGS metagenome assembly OLPA01 (sample SAMEA3136726, study PRJEB25190) | human gut metagenome | biome: human gut; feature: human-associated habitat; material: faeces | place: Austria | collected 2013
CTTATTTTAATTCTGTCGTCAAACATTCCTAGATGTTTACCTAATAACTCTAAGGCTCTTATCTTGTCGTATGTTTGTACTTCAATTCCATGCTTACCTTGTTTAATCCCTGCTATTGCTCCACGTTCACCTTCTGTCAACATATCGGTTACTGTCATCTTGACTCTTTGCTCTTTAATTACGTTACCCTCTTTGTCAGTCATAACTTCACCGTTCGGGTGACGTTTAGGCTCTTCGACTACCTTTGCCAAACTCGTCCTATCTGTAAATGCTATTTTTATTAATTCTTTTAATACTCTATCTTGTGATATTTCGTACATTCTTTCCCTGCCTTTCATTATTCTTTTTAACTCTGCTTGAACTAACGGGTGGTGATACATATAACTACCCGTAGCTTTATTTGACTTTGGTAAACCTCTAGCCCTTTTATATGCGTTTGCAACATTTAAATCAATTAAATACTCGTTAATAAATCGTCTTTGTAAATCTGTTAATTCTGTCGGTTTTTTATTCGCCATATTATCACGTCCTTTACTAAATATTATATCATCTACCTAACACTTTACACTAAACATAAAGCTAAAATCAATTACTTTAAAAAATTTCAAACAAAACTACTCTTTTCTATTTTTTGGATAATTTGCTAAAATTAGCCGTCAAAGATGTCAAAGATATCTTGTACATCTTGGACACATCTTTGACACATCTTTGACACCCCTACACCCATTGGAATTACTGCGTTTGAGACCCCTAAAAATCGCAGGTGTCAAAGATGTACAAGATGTTTTACTATATTAGAAATATTTTACCCTTTTTTTACGTTTTTTTATATTTATACTTATATATACCCCCTTATTATTAAAACCTAAAAAACATCTTGTACATCTTGAACATCTTGTACTTCCGTTCTCCCCCAACGGCTCTAGCTGTCAAACATCTGTCAAAGATGTCAAAGATGTCCCCCCAAAATCGTCCAAAATCGGCTATTTTACCCCTATAAATTTTCAAACAATTTATTTATACATCACCTTATACATATTTCCCAATTTTTCTGTACTAAAAATCCACACTCGCTCCAGGTTCACTCACCAAACGTCAAAATTCACTTTCCCGACCGTAAAAAATACATAAAAAAATATCTTGTGGGTTAGTGGCTAAATCCATAACCACGCCCACAAGATATTTCCCTTCTCTGTTCCTTTAGTTGTTTGTTTATTAGTTTAAAAAATCATAAGAAAGATTTGTGCTAAATGAACTAATTTTACATAAAAATCAAACACTTTTTCCAGTCAATAAATTTTTTATGATACAAGCAATTTTTATAAGATATAAAGTAACTTAATTTAAAAAATAAATTTCATTTACCCTATCTATATTTTACCCTATTCTATCCAACTTTACTATATCCATGTTGATTTTTTACTCATATTTTATTGACCTATCACCAATAACCTACTGACCTATCATCGACTTATTAATGACCTGCTCTGACGAATAACCTTGTACGTTTCCCGTTCACCCTACGGGTAACTGTGGTTACTCCAAACTCTTTGCATATGCGTCTGCTGACTTCAATGTTGCTCATTTGCATTAATCCATTAGATATACAATACTCATTATAGCTATTATATACATCTTTGGTTGACTGATTATATACATACTTGTCCGAATCCTCTCGTAATTCGTCTATCCACCCTTTTATCGGGTCTACCTGGTATGAATACTCGTCTAACTCTCGCTCGACTTCCTCGCACGTCGTAAAGCCGTTATTTAGCAATACCCTTTGTAAGCCTTTTAAAGCAATCTTGATAAAATACTCCATTGCCTCCTGCTCCCTAAGTTTATATTTAATATACGGGTCGTAGTCTCGACTGTTCTTGCTGAACGTCGCATTGAATGGAATTATTACCAAACGTCTAAGGACTGCCCCAGTCTTGTCCTTCATTTTTGGGATAGTATTCGCACTAAATATTAACTTCGCATAACTGTTAAAATCGAACGGGTCTTGTCCCTTACGTTCTGCATTTAGCCTGTCACCTGTAACCAACTTTTTGAATACTGCTGTGTTGGTTACAAATTCGCCTTCGATATCATCACCTATATTCGCCAACTTGTTTAAAAGCTCTGCTGTCTTGAATCTCTCGCCTAACTCTTTCAAGTCTAGTGACGATATATTTTCCTCTGCTAACATGGTTTTGACCATGTCTAAGAATGTTGACTTACCATTTGATTTGTCTCCAATAAGTATGAAGGCTTTTCCCAACTCATTACGTCTATAAAAGCAATATCCTGCTAACTCTTCCATTAGCATACGGATATTTTTATTATTACACGATAATTTATTCATAGTTTCGTCGACGATGTCGCTATATGCGAACGGCTCGTAATTCCAATGAATTCGGTTCGTGATAACAACATCATTGTTGAACGGCTTTAGCTCCTGGTCTACGATGTCATATATCCCGTTATTAAATGCAATATATCTTATGTTGTTGTCAATGTCCCTGTATTCTTCGTCTATTAATAACTCTAAGTACTCCAGTACCTCTTTACGTTTTGCCCTGTTGAGCGTGGGTATTATCTCAATCATCTTACGCTCAATTAGTTTTTGGTCGGCAACATATATCCCGTTATCGTATATATGCAATACCCTATTAATCTTTAACATTCTATACTGTTTCGCTAAGAACACGGAGAACTTTGCGAATAAAAAACTGTTGTCTTTAAAAAACTGTGCCGTATTGACTTTGTTAAATGCGTCGTCTCGCATGATTTTTTCCACTTCTGACACGTCCATTGGGTCGTTGAACATATATTTATTAATAAGTGGTAACATTGCCTTTATATCATCATTTAGAAGGTATTTTTGCAATATCAAAATATAGCTGAATAATTTTGAGTTTCTTCCGTCACCTTGATACAGTCCTACGATGTCATAAAATTCATCTATAGGTAATAAAAACTTTGGTAACTCGTCGAACTCGTTTCTCTCATTACGCTGTAAATATATAACTTCACGGTCGACTCCGTCATGCTTTAATACGGAATAACAATTTGTTGTGCCCACTTTACAATCTGCCAAAATACCTATAGCTAACTGTTTACTCGTAAAGCATTTTGTCACTCGTTTGTTGTTCTTAAAGTAAAAGTGTTTCCCTCTTGTTGTCTTAATCACACAACAATTAATCTTTTCCATTGTGACCAAGTGTAATAGTCGCTCACTATCGTCCATGTCATCAACGTCTATAAGTATTGTATCGGGTGACAATACCCCACCGTAACTATCTTCGTCTTTGACTTCGTTTAAAGTTAGTAAATCACCGTCTTTATACTTTGTCGTTGCTCGTTTTCCTTTTAATTTAATATATCCTTTAAACATTTTACACCTCTTAAATTACTCCAAATTCGCTAAGACGCTTTTTCGCTACATCAATGTAATACTGTGTGTCAAAATTTTTCACGTCATTTACTGTCATATTCGTAACGTCACCGTTGATAATAACACAATCATTCGGTGTGTTGGCGAACTTATGTTTTTGAACTAATCCACCAACTGTTTTACATTTATAAATTTTATTATCCCCGTTAGTGGTTACTGCAAACACTCTGTATGATTTATTGGAATATTTATTATTACCATGCTCCACGTACTCGTATTTACTTGATAGTTTAACTATTTTCTGATAGTAAATTAACTCCGTATGGTTTTTTATAGTGGTTTCGACTGCTGTGCCCTGTGTCATATAATCAACTAATGCTATATTGACTATAGGCAAATCATAATCGAACGGTGTTAACTCTTTAACGTACCCACCTTTACGTTCTAACTTACCGTTTGAGAATCTGAATATATAATTATTGACGTCCTTTTGCCATATCTCGTCAATATCGTCATACCCTAACCCCATTCGTGTGCGTTCTTCCCATTCATGACACACTTCAATTAGGTCTTTTTTCGCTCTCTCGTCCTCTAGCTCGTAAATTAAACCGTCGGTGTTACTTTGTATCAATTTGCAACCTGGAACGCTCTCGGCGTGTTCTATAAGGTCTAAGAGTAATAACTGACCGTTTACACACACGTTATTTGCTTGACGTGGGTCATATGCTATATTATACTTATCTTTACTTATTCCGTACGTTGAATTTATTACGATTTTATATGGTGCTTGACGTGGGTCTTTGGTTTTTTTGTATTCAATTCTCGTGTCACGTATATTTTTGAATTTTTCTTTATTTCGTACCGTTCTAGTTAAAAAGTCATATTCAATCATCAATGACGGATAATAACTGTTGACGTCAACGTGCAATAATAAACCTTTACTGTGATATTGTTTTATAGCTCCGTGTATTCCACCCCAACCGAATACGTGTGGAATACCGTTTATCTCTGTCGTTAACTTATTACCATAGTCACCTCTGTTATTTAAAAACCACTCACGAACATAGTCATATTTTTTTAACCTCAACGTGTCCACAATTTGTATATCCCATTCGTCATCAAATTCCATACGGCTACACCCTAGAATCAACGCTGATAGTTGAGCTTTGGTTTTGGCTAAGTTATTCATAGGTAATTTAAACGTTTTTATAAGGCTAACGTGGGCGTCAAATTCGGTCTTGTTGTTCATGAATACGTTAATTGTTTCTACTACGTCATTATAACAATACTCGAACGTCATATTTAATTCGTCATCTGTTAACGGTCTAGTGATATCGAATGGAACGTTCGTCTCGAATATGTTTTTACCTTGATATCCTTCAAGTTGTTTCAACCCTCGCATTGGTAACATTGCGTCGTATTCGATAGTAGATACCTTGTTAAACTCTCTTGATATCTGCCAACCCTTCTCACCACCAATTATACGGTCGTTGACTTCTTTTGGATTGATACCAAGTAATATTGCTTTTTTGATGAACACGTCGTAATGCGTGTTATTATATCCGACCCATATATCTTTATTGTGTTTCTCGCAATATTCTGAAAAGGCTTTTGAATCGTTGTGTATTTTTGTTATGGTGTGACTCGGCATTTCGATTAATACGACTAGCCAATCGTACTTAAATACCTCAAAGTCATAAAACACAAACATTAATTTTCAACCCCTTCCAGGAACGCCAACACATTTATCATAATTTCATCTAATGGATATATCATAATTGACCCAACATTATTATATAAATCAATGTCTGTCATTTCTTCTCTGCATTTTTCAAAATCATCATGTAAATAACCATTCAATAACCATACTTCTAACGGCGTCAAACGGCGTATAATCTGTTTGCTGTCATAGTTGCTATAATTACCATGCAACACCTCTTCTAAAACGACGTCACGGCGTCCTGGAATGTCTCCGTTCAATTTCACGATTTTTGGTACGCTGTTAATGGAATGTTTCCACTCTACGCTACCCACTAAACCCTGTACTGAATATACACGACCTGCAACCGAACTCGCAACACGTCTATTTTTTCTATTGTTATTTCCCACTACTAACTTCTCCAGGTGTAACTGTGGATAACAACAACTAAATTTCTCGACCTCATTCATTTCATCAATTATTTTTTGTTGCTCCTGCTCACTTAAATAATATTTATCGTCAACTGTATTTTGTGCTATGTCATTTATTTTCATAACTGAATTGAATGTTTTCGGGAATCTAAATTTACGGTTCTCGGCAACATCATTTCTAAAAGCTACCAAGTAACTACGTTCTCTGTACTGTGGTGACGCTAACCTGTAGGCGTTTATTTGACGATAGAATGATTTATAACCTGCTATCTCTAATTCGTTGTATATTGCATTAAATTCTTTACGGTGTTTCGTTCCTAAGAATGATTTATTCATATCGAATATGATACATTTTGGATTTAATTTTAGGGCTATCTCAACCTTTTTGATTATCTCTGAATCAAGTAAATACTCTTTGCCAATATCAAACGTGACACCCACAATGTCCAGGTTCTTGAGTTTTGTATCGTCTAATATTTTCTCCCAGTTCTTTGTTCTCGGATATATCTCGAATTTTGGTGCGGGATTAAGTCGCTCGTAACACTCGTTAATTGATGTCTTTTCACTTGTCAAACGTAACATAGTTGTAAATGGTGTGTCTAAATTCTTAAACGTTCTTTCAAACGCTCCTATCCCTTGAGTTAAATCTGCATACTTTAACATTTTTTTACCCTCCTGTGTCATAAAAAAAGTAGACTCAATATTTGAGCCTACTCCTAATTTAATTTTGCTTTTTTTAGAATATGTCAAATATAGTATAGTTCTTATAACCCTTGTTGTTAGTTTTTATTTGCAGTTCATAAGTGTATTTATTCATGTTGATTATATTTACTAGATTTGTCAGCATTTCTGCATATTGGCTGTAACTTTCAAATACAATACGTTTCTCTACATCGTCATCGTCAACCATGCTTTGTAAAAACTTATTAAGTAGTTTTATTTGAAATGCTTTTGTTATTACTTGATTATAGAATATTTTTCTACCTTTGTGTTCACCCTCTGACACTTCAAAAGTTGTTGTTACCATTGGATTTCCGTTGCTACTTTCCTTTAATTCGGCGTCGTCTAATTTTACGATGTATTTACCGTCCCCTAACTCGTCAAAGTCGGGTAAACTCTCCATTTCTGATTTTAGTTCCTCTGTATTGAATAAGCTATCGAATTTTGAAAAATCTGTCATCTTTTTTGTACCTCTTTCGTTTTAATTATTTGTTTATTTGTTTATTTGTTATAATGGTATACAGTTATGTTTATTTGAGCATAACCCGTAATACTCTTGTATTACCTTGTCAACGTGTTTTAAATCGTTGTCGATTAATTCTTCCTTGAACATATCTATCGGCGTTTTAACGGTATCTTGTCCGTTATTTTGAGTGGCAAAATGATAACCTTGTTTATCTACCACCGTTTTTAATACTATTGTAACTAATCCCTCTAGTGTTATTTTTTCGTCTAGTAATTTGCCTATTGTTTTGACTTTCTCATTGCCGTATTGGTCTATCTCGTTGTGCATTAAGAAATACACTCTAGTCTTATCGTCTTTGTTATTGCATAATTGGATTAACTCCCAAAAGTGGACTGCAATCTCTGTAAACTTATCGTAACCCCTTTCCATAGCTCGGTTCATAAATTCATTACTCATTAAGTATTGAGCGTCATCAATAATTATTACGTCTGTTTTCGCCTGTCTAACGGCTTTTTTGATGTCGTTATAATTATCTGTACATAATACATTTTGACCTTCATTACCATTCAATTTGAACGGCAACGGCTTATTGATAACTTTGATTAATGTTACCTCGTCGCTAGTAAAGTTTCTTATACTTGTTGTTTTTCCAGTACCACTTTGTCCTAAAACCATTGTAGTTATTGCCATATTACTATTTCTCCTTTTCTGTTAGTCTCCCATAAGTCCACTACTAATTAATTTTGTAACGTCGTTATAAACGTTGTTCATGAACTTATATATTTGTTCTGTGATGTTTCTGTGAGCAACTGTATTTGATAATATCTGTGTCACGTCCTCTTTTGTTTGTTTTACATCATCTTCCATTTTATATAATGTTTGTTCTAATTTGTCAACTTTTTCCCTCAAGTCTTTACTGTTGTCATAAGTGTTATCGACTGTGCCGAACACCCCTGTTACTCTATCTAGTGGATTTTCTGATGTTACTGCCCATACTGTTACATAAGTTGATAGTATTAAAAATACTATCATTCCTAAAAATAGTATGAAAAATTGTTTTTTACTCATAGTTTAATACCTTCCTTTTTTAATATTTATCTCAACACTTCTATAGTTACATCTGTAACGTAGAAATATAGTTGACTGAATTTTGTTATTCTGTCATCTGTAGAACTTAATCTAATATCAAAATTGATTTGTATTTCGTGTGGGTACTCAATTTTATATACACCCTTACGTTCTTCAACCATTTTGCCCTGGTAACTATCGTCATAATCAACTGGCGTTGCCCATAGTTTAAAACTTAATGTTTTGTCCTCTGTACCCTCTCCAAGTATATGACGTTTTTTAAATGGTATGTCATTACTAACGTAACCGTCGCAGTCAACCATTTCATAACCATTTCTAAAAAGGTCTATTGGTAATAACATATAATATTTTTCTGTTTCTTCTTTGTGTATCTTCGGTAATAAATTAATACATATTTCGTTATTTTTGAATATTCCTAATATTTCACGTGAGAACTCTCCCCAAGTTAACAATGGTGAACTCTCGTCGATGTTGTTATATCTTAATACTAATCTTTTTATTGTTTCTGCTAATTCTTCCACGTTTCTAAAAACTATCGTATTACAGTTATCGAATCTCATTGTTTTTTTCTCCTATCTGTGATTAATATATAAACTAATTACCATTCCTAATACTATCCCCACAATAACACTTGCTAAGAAAGGCATATCTGCCCACACACAACTCATATTATTGTCACCCTTTCCTATTATCTTAATACTATTGCTCCAATTAAAATGTATACTGCTATTAATATAGTCATATATAATAAAAAGTCACCCATTGTCTAGCCCTCCTATCCTAACATTGAATTACATAAAGCTAAATAAATTGATATTGCTATTGCATATTCTAACATCGTTACCACCTCGTTATTTTATATCGTCTAAAGACTGTAAAAACAATAATACTAAACTGCAACCCAGTAAAATCCCTGTTGTACTCATTGTCTGACACCTCCGTTGTTGTTTTAAAATGTAACTATGATGTTACATATTGTTATATCATAGTTACATTTTGTTGTAAACCCTTTATATTGATGTTAATTGTTACCAATGATTATTTGACCCTCTACGGCTCTTGATATCCCTCTGTAAATGTAAACTCTGTCACACTTTTAAATCTTAATGTAAAGTCCACACTTTCCTTGTCTACTGTATGACGTAAATCAAATATGCTTTGTTCTACGTCTATATCGTCCACCATGACTGGCTCTGTTATTATGTTAGACACTTTAAATTCAAAATGACCTCTATCCATTGCCAATCTAGTGAGTGCCTGTATTTCGTCCACGTCCACGTAGACTGGTACGTTTGTACAGTATATAGTGGTATCTACACCACCAATTCCCATTAAGTAACCCTTACCAAGTAACACGTATTCTGTTACACCACATTCAAATTTATTCATTTTTAAATCCTCCTATTAATTTATTAAATTCTTCGGCTGTTATCTCTAGCCCGACAAAACATTCGTCGTCGGGATAAAGTAACATTCCAAAGTATTCGTCAATGTCTTGTTCGACGTATTCGCCGTCTATTTCAAAGTATAGTTGCTCTAAATCCCAAGTTTTATATTTTTCGTCATATGACCATACTTCCAAACTTTGTGTTTCAACTTCATTTGCATAATAACTGCTATCGTAATATTTCATGTTTTCCACTCTCCTATTTATCATTTTCTAACATTCTTGCCATTGATTTATCGTATTCGTCGTCGTTATACATATGTAATATATTTTCAAATTCTATTTTTGTTAATCTAATCCCTGTAAAGTTGGAATCGTTAGGTTGAAATATTCTGCTCCAAAATTGTCTTGTATCAACTTTCATATACATTCCTAAAGTTTTAACATATAGTTCCCTTAATTCGTACCATTGTTTGTCTGTGTGATAGTCCCACACCTCTACTGAATGTACGTAATATCCGTTTACTACCATTGTATTTTTATATATTTCTGTTTTTATTTGTTCTAAGTATTTCATCATTTAGCACTCCCTTTCAGTTTTAAATCGTCTGATAATTTATTTATGTTACAAATAGTATGACCCGTGTTACAAAATGTTATGCACGTTTTACAAAACTTTTTTTAAAATTTTTTTCTAAACATAGTAAAAGAGTTGGTATTACCCAACTCCAGTACTTTAATAATTTTTACAAAGTAACGTGTCGCCTTCCCATAACTCGACTCTTTTGTGGTCGTATGCTAAAACGTCATAATTCCAAAGTGCCTCGTCAAAGTCGTAATAATTAGAGTAACACGTGAATCCAATCATAACTCGCCATACTGTCATGCTAATTCACTCTCCTAAACTCTTTATTATATTCACGTTCATCTATCCATATTTGAATTTTCAAAACTATCTCTTTAATAAGTTCCTTCATCATATTACTTGTCCTTTCTTATACAAAATACCATTTCAATTCAGCGTTTTTACCTTCGTCTATTAATATCTTAATCTTTTGTAATGCTCTGTCCTGGCTACGTGTTTCAAGCACTATGTCGCCATTTGATACTACTTGATAAATTATCATTGTTCTAAGTCCCTCCCGTTATTACACCATATTTGTCGGCGTATTTCTCGTTTCTCAACTCTTAACTCTGCACCTGGATATTCATGTTTGAGCCTAAAAAACTCGTCCATGACCTCAAAATAATTGGTGTACTTCATATGCTCTTTATTGTTAAAATATAAAGTCCACTCACTCGTAATTTTAGTTCTAACGTTGGGCAAACTCTGTCACCACGACACCGAACTTTTTAATAACGGCATTACCTAATGCGTTTTTCCAATAATAAAAATCTTCTCTCCTACAAACTGACACTCTTAATTGACCGTCTACATAAAAGTCATACATAATTAATCACCTCTTATTAAAATTATGTATTCCTCATAGCCCCCTGGTTATTCAAGTTTTTCTGTTAAGTCGTCGACAAATTGAATTAAGTCCACAATAGAATCAAATTCGTATATACTTACGTGTTTATCGTGAGCGTCTGCATTATCTTCTGTTGGTTTAAACCTCATACTAAGATTTTCTTTTGGTTTACCATAGTTTTCACGTTCGTCCACGTAATTTTTATTCGCTAACCATAACACACAATAATTGGCTAAGTCCAAAATAGTGTCCTCTAGTTTTTCATCAACTTTTGGGTCGTCGTTGTTTGTTAATAGCGTATTAATACGATTGAATTTGTCGGCTATTCTTATAAAATAGCTCTCTTTGAATTGTTCGTATAGCTTTTGAGTGCTGTCCCCGTAATCATGGTTCTTTTTCTCAAAAGTTTCTCTCATGTTGTCTAATATTGAATTATAATGTTCGTCGAATGTTTTCCACGGTGGCATAATATCACTCCTTTAATATATTATTTGTTCAAACCTTTTGCTCTGACCTGTTATATTGTCGGGTCTGTTCGGGTCTATATCGCCCGTGAACATTTTGTACGGTCTCACGTACACTTTATAAGGTGGGTACATAGCTTGATATACCACGAATACCTCACCCGTTTCAGAATGTTCTGCTATGTTATGGACGTAATATAAACGCCCTTTAAAGTGCTTATATAATCTATCAACTATTTCCATGCTCTCACCTCTTATTTAATTCTCAAGTGTGTACCACGTTCTCTGAATCTTGCGAACGGTAATGTTTGTCCTTCGTCCAACTGTTCTCGGATTTTATTAGAATCGACTTTGTATGTCACCACTTCTTGTTTATACTCTTGTGGTACGTCCTCGTCGTCGATGTCTATTGGAGTTTTACCCCCGTTTTTGCAAACTGACAACGTGAATAAATCTGTTTTGATTTTTGTATTGTCTGTCATTATCATGCTATCTTTTAGATACTCTTTTAGTCCATTTGCACGACTAAGTATTTCTTGACCACTTTCAATTAATCTCTTGCCCTCTGATATACGTTTATCGGCGTCTAAATCCATTTCCCTTATGATTTTACAAAAGTCGTCTGCAACGTCCTTAAAATCTAAATCAAAGCCTTTTTTACATATTTGAGCAATACACTCTTTATTATCACCTTCCATGTCATATTCAAAGTGACCGTTATATAAATAGTCCATTAACTCGCTATAATCTTGACGTAATTGGTATATTCTACCGTAAATATTATTTTCCATTGTTTACTCACCCTTTTTCATATATTTTAGACTGTTTGACGTCTGTTTGATTTTCTCCAACGTCGTAATTAATTCGTATAAGTTCGCAGGGCGTATTAATAACCCTGTTCCACACTCTGCTCGATTAATCTGCTCTAATGTCCTTTTTTGTAGCTCTGACGGTTTCCCGACGTCTGATTTTAACTCCACTTCGATTGATACCCCTCGATAAGTTATATGTAAGTCGGGTAACCCCTTTTTGGTGAAATATCCTCCACCCCAACGTTTTTCATAATACCCTTCTATGTCAGACTTATATTCGCCTCCTAGTGGGTATATTTTGTACGTCTCAAGTATTCTTTTGACTCTGTTTTCAAAATTCTTTTCTGCTCCCACTTGTCCTGTCACTCCTTACAATAATGTTGCCTAAATAATTCGTCGGTATAGTCCTTTTTTTCTTGTAGACTCTTATATATTTCATTTTCAATGCTGTTCTCAACTAATAAATTATAGTAAAAACAACGACGTTTTTGCCCCAATCTGTGGGTACGTTTTTTACTTTGTTCGTATAGTTCACTAGATAATGGTAAGGTATAGTAAATTATTTTATTGGAATCCTGTAAATTTAGCCCTCTAGCCCCTGCCTGGTACTGTGCGAATAAAATACATCTATCATTCGTATAGAACGGCTTTAAATCCTTATTATCGCCGTTAAACACGCATACTGGACGTTCTAGTTTCTTTACTGCCTCCAGTAATACCTCTAGCTCTGACGTAAAATTATAGAATACAATAACTCTATCCTCTGTACCTTCTAATAAATCTAATAACGCATTTGTCTTATGGTCGTTGTATATACCACATAATTGGCGTAAACGTAACAACTTGGTAACTGATGTACTTCCAATTAATTCAGTCCCCTTAATATTTACATAGTCATCTTTTAGCATTGTCTTATAGTGTGATATATTAGGTATTTTTACATTCGTTTCTATCTGCTCGGGCAATAAATATACATCTTCTGACTTCATGAACACACAACCCAATTCTCTTAATTTTCGTTTTAATTTTCCAATGTTGTGGTAACCTCGGACTTTTTTAATGCTAAATAATCCAACTGGTAACATAACGTAATCAATAAAATCTTCCCAATACTTTGTTTTTGTTATGTTCCAACCTAACATACGTATTTGAGAATATAATTTCTCGTACGCTCCATTTACAGGTGTTCCACTCAATAGTATTAAGTTCTCATATTTTAATTTCATAATTGCTCGTGTTCTTTTTGTGTTGTCATTTTGTATCATACTACTTTCGTCTAATAGTAACGTGAACTGGTCTAACGTAGTCAATTCTTTTCTTCTATGTACTAAGTCGTAATTTATAACCCCGACTTTGATGTTGTCGGTGTCATTGAAATATAATTCATACTCACGTTTTTTCGATAAATTATAAACTACTACGTTATCCCATTGCTGTAAAACTTCATCTGTCCACATTCCAATCATGGATTTTTGACAAATTATTAAATTAGTTTTGTTGTCTAGTGACTTCATTTTTTCGATGCCCGTTATAGTTTTACCTAGTCCCATATCCATATAATATGCTACTTTGTTGAGCCCTTCTGTCTGCTCTAACGCCTTTAATTGGTGTAAATATAACGTTTTCTTTCCCATGTCATCACCCTTTTAATTACTTATTTATTTGTTTAACTGGTTCTATTGTATTATATACTTTACAAAATGTAAAGTGTTTATTACAATTTTTTATAAGAAAATATTTCCTATGTTTTCTAACAACAAAAAAGCCGACGTTTTAAGCCGACTTTTTTGGAAACATATTTACTTATAATCTTAATAATGAAAAATTAACTATGAAAAATTTAATACAATGGATAATTATGATAACTGAACTTCACAACCGTTAAATTAAATTTAATAGGATTAATATTATTATGTCCAATTCTTAATTTTTTATATCTCTTCTGTTTGTGTCAATTCTTTCCATGAATTAAAATCATTTACATTATATGCTTTTCTTAAATTTTTAAATCCTTCTGTTTCATCGAATCCACAAGGTTTATATTCAAAACATTGTCCACGATAAACACAATCTGCAACCATGTTTGCTCCTAGAGGCATATCTAGTTGCATTACTAAATCCTTTATTAACTTCCAACTCTTACGTGTATTCACGTGAGCCTGTGTACATAATCTTTTCCTACTTATGTTTATTAACGCTTGAGCGTTACACTCCATGTCAAGTCTGACTGGAATGTTGTCCCTGTCACGTATTGTTGACTCTGTTATTTCTATTCTGTCGTCACGACCTGTTGACACAAAAGGAATGACCCCTTGTGTATGTCGTACTAAGTGCATAGCTATTGAATAAGGTATATTTACAAACTGTACTAAAAATCGTCTCGTTCTAATTGGTGTGTGTTCACATCTATACATTTTGTACATATAGTTTTCTTGTATTTCCTTGTCCCCACCGTCAAGATTAATCGTTGTTCTTGCTCTGTCTCCAACGTAACGATAATCTGACCCAATATCAGTAACTTTCGCAGTTAAAATAAAATCGTTTGTTTCTTCCATTAAACCGTGAAATAAATCTTTCCATTTGATACTAACGCTAACTGTTTTTCGTTCCATATAAATATTTCTCCTTTTTTCTTTTTTATTGTTATAATCTATGCTAAAAATTCAAACCACTTTACACTCGTAAAGGCTTTGGTTAATTTTTTTGCCGTATCTACTGACGGTACTTGTCCCTTTTCTAATCTAACAATAGTCTGACGTGATATACCAGTCTGTTTTGAAAGTTGTTCTTGTGTCATTCTGTCATGTTTGAATCGTAATTCTCTTATATCAAGCATTTCTTACCACCTCACTAAACAATATTGTAACTTCAATGTTACAATAAGTCAATCGCATTTTACATTTACGGTTGATTTCTACAATACTCAATATTTTTTGTGAGATTTACCTCGTACATCTTGTACATCTGTGCCACATCTTGGACACATCTTTGACACCCTTGAAAGCCAGTAATTGCAACGGGTAAAAGTGGGTGAAAAGTGTCGGTGTCAAAGATGTCAAAGATATATTACTATATTAGAAATATTTATATAGAACTTTTTCTTTTTTTAAACAAATAAACAAATAATTAAAAGTTTTAACCCTTATCTCTTAAAGGTGAAAATCATCTTGTACATCTTGTACATCTTGTACTTCTATTGGTAAATCTCACTTCTAAGGTGTCCAAGATATGTCAAAGATATACAAGATGTCCCGTTATTTAACATACGTTTAACAAAAGTGCCGTATATGTTACATTTTGTTACATTATTTTAACAATAAAAAAGCCGACGCTCACGCCGACTTTTTTGCATCTTTTTTTGGTATTTATTTTAGTAATATGTTCTTTGAAGAAAGTTTATCCCATAAAAAATAAATATGGCATTTATATTATATATGAACCGTTTGACCTATTTTAACATAACTTTGGTTATTTTACAATTATATTTTTTTAGTATACTTTAAACTTATCCAACCACGTGGCGTTTGTCCCCACCCGTCTTTTTCGTCTAGTATATGGACTTCGTCATTTTTTAAATACCTACTTGTTACATTGTATTTAGTCCCTGCTCCGTTTCTACAATTTAACACGTCTGCTGTAACTTTGACTTTGTAACTAGATAATTTTTTAATGTATTTTATACTTATCCAACCGTCGGCTATTCTGCCCCACCCGTTGCTTTCATTCGTTATAATCACCTTTTCGCCTTGTTTTAACACTTTTTTAATTGAATGTTGAGTTCCTGCTCCACTTCTACAGTTTAATAAGTTCGCAGTAACTTCTGCTTTGTATGGTACGAACTCGATAGCGTTGTCATACTCTTTAGAGGTATCTATTTTTGATGTATAAGTTATCCACGGGCAATAACACCAATGCTCCCACTTTCTAGCTGATAATCTAGTTTTACAAACGCCTCCTGCTCCGTGTGACTGTTTCGCAAACGCCTTATTAGGAGTACACTCTATAACGTAACCATTCCCAATATAAACGCCTATATGACCGTTCATTTGAACCAATACACCTGGAACTTCGGGTAATGTTCTTATATTACCTCTCTTTTTGGCTACTTCGTACATTCCATTCGCCGACACGTCTTGTTTACTGTTGTATTTAACCCTTCCATAACCACCCCAAAGGTATGATTTTATTAAACCAACACAATCGTAGGCATAAGTCGTTTTTCCTGTATTTAATATGTTTTTAAATAATCTTACTCTAGCACTTGTGTTCATTTTTGGATAGGCTTTCGCCCTGTCGTTAATTAATGCTAATGATAATTTTTGACCTATTGAGCCGTAAACATATACGTTTCTATCTCCTTGTGCTAAACACTCTTTACAATATGCTACTAATCCATGATTTGTCAAAGCCATTATTTGCTTTCCTCCTTGTCTCTTAATACGTCGATACAATCACGTAATTTTTTGGGTAACTTAATACCCATTTCCCCTGCATTTTCTAATATTGAAATAGCCTCGGAAATAATGAACCCTGTTACAGTTAAATCTTTAACTGCTGGTATTCCTGTTGTGTATTCTAATTGTTGGGCTACTACAATGCAAAATATAGTCATTAATTTTTTACATATCCCTTTCCAACAAGAGTGTGACTGTAAGCCCCCATTTTCTGATTTTGGGCTATTATGGAACACTCCTGCAACTATTAATTGACTAATCACATCAACACCCATTAATATTAATAACGTTTTCGTTGCCACAGTAAAGCCTCCTATCGCATATCCGACTGCTCCACCTAGAACAACTAATACGGAATAAATACGTTCGTCTAATAACATTTTTTATCACCTCTTACTACAAATAACTTATTTTTGATAAGTATATTTTGTTACACTAAATCTTTCGGTATATTTTTCTAATTCGGGATAAAAGTCCATATTATTTTCTCTCCAAGTCTTATTCACGTTTTGAATTACAAAATATTTAATACCGTGACACTCGTATGTATCACCTTCAAGCAATCCACCTCTTAATTGAGGGAATCGTTTTAATACTGTATCGTCATAGTCCACGCCGTATTTTGGTACTATCCAAGTTGTGTTTGCCTCACTTCCTTTAAGTGGTGAGAACCTTTCCCTAACTTTTGCTGTATTGAAACGTGGATTAATATATAAAGCATAATCCATATAGTCTTGCCACTCGTCAGTCATTTTGTCAAAATCTGCCTCGTATGGATTACCGTCGAATAAACATTGTAGAGGAGCCCACGCTCTTTCTGTTTTGCCGTTGTGTGCTCGATGTATAGTAAATTCAACAATCATAGTGAATCCCATAGAAGAACCTGTCGAAGGTTGCCATAATATGTCACCTACACCATTAAATCCTTCAATGTCGACTGGGAATTCAATTTTGTCCCATTCGTTTACTGGAATAACTGAATTTCTACCAATATCCATCGTTGCATGGTCTACTGCAAAATCACCTACAATTTGCGTAGTAGCAACCCATATCGTACCACCATTTAGGAAAGTATATCCGTCGCTTTGCCAATCTGTAAAGTCGATGTTTATAGTTGTACCATTATCGTATGCGTTCGGGTCGTATTTCTTGTCGTCTCCTGGATTATCTCCACCGCCTCCACCTTTGTAATATGGACAATCTTCGGGATTTGGAAAACCTCCACCTGGCAATTCTCCAGGTCTAAATGGACACTCTGGGTCGTCCCAATTCTCTGGACAACTTTCATACTCTGGGTCGAACGGGCAAACGGGATAATCAAAATCGTAGTCTGGCAAGTCTGGGTTAAAATACTGGTCGTCGCTCGGCTCGAACGGGTCGATTTGCCCATAATCGGGTTCTTCCCACTCTGGACTCTCATCTTCGATTATAGCGTTACCATTAAGAATAGTTTTGCTGTAACGTGGCAATATACTTATACTTGTAGCACTATCTGACTTGATTGATAGTTTTACAACATTTGTTTTTCCTTCGTCTTTTATGTTTTCTTTTTCTATTGGGTAAAGTAAATTAATTATATTATTTCCAATTTGAATTTTTTGAGTTGGTATAAAGTCAGTTATCGTCGTTCCGTTAATGTCATATCCAAAAGTGATGTTACACTCTACACTTGAGTTAACACAAACTATCGTACGCATTAACACAATGCAAGGCTCGTCTGCTGAAAATCTAATTTCATGTAATACCTTCTCTGAATTTGTTATCGTATATGTTTCTTTGTTCTCACATACTAAAAAATTGCTCGTGGTGTTTGAGCCCATTCCGTACTCGTTAGCCGTCTTGTCTGCTTTCGTTAATGTTGTACCCACTAACGACTTACCTGCTCCAGTTATCTTTTGTTTGTTTCTGAATGACCAACTGGAATTGGTTATTACCGTATACACTCTATTGTCGTTTAATTGACCACCCAATAATTCAAGTCTGTCCCCTAAATCTAACGCAGGATTACCCACATAATCCAAGTCACAAGGAACATATTTCAACATCGTTATTTTGTCTCCTATAGCCTTAAAACGTGCTCTTCTTTCTGCTAGAGTACCGAATTGTAATAAATCGTTTTCGCCTAAATCTATTGTTAGCACTTCGTCATTTTCGGCAAGAGTCTCGTTGTATATCCACTCTTCACCTTTTGACGTACAAGTTAACTGTTGATACTGTAATTCTCTGTCTGACACGTCGACACTACTTCGTAATTTATCACTTATTGTGTCAATAGAAAACTCGCTAAACTGCTTTATAACAAGTTTACCGTGTCGGTCTATTGTTGCGAATCCACATAAAAATTGTGCTGTATGACTCACTAAATCTCGGTATGTCATAGACTTATGATTATAGTTAATATACACATTTTGTACGTTACCATTTGTTAATTTTTCTATGTCTGTTTTTGGTTGACCTAGCTCCATTTTACAAGCCTTACACATATTAACTAATAATCCATATACTGACCCGTAAAACTTAAACTTTTTAGGTAATTTTTTCTCGAACCTAATCATTCTATCTAGTGCCGTTATTTTGGTAACATTATAACTCTTTGTAGCCTCTGTAATGGTGAACTTGCCCAAAGGTACATATTCCCACTTATTCCTTATATAATCGGTTAATAATCCGAATTTCAATTCTATAACGGCATTGTATAACTTAAATCTATCAATACTTGTTAGCATTTCACATTGTAACTGCGAACTATAAACTGAACCTAAATTAATCTCGTCGTTATCCACACATTGGTTATTTATAACTATGGACGACAGTTTAAAGTCACCCTCGTCCAAGTTATAAGATTTTCCATTCTTGAGTGTTAACGTACCAATTATTTTAGATGTTCTGTCATTTTCGGCAATTTTTGTCTTGTATAAACTGCTTACTGTATACATCTTTTTCACCTCTAAAATTCTATAAAATTAACACTTAAATTCCACCTGTCACCTAGTACTTTCTCTAGTTGTCTGTCACCTGCATACATTGTTGCCTCGACTGTGTCGCCAAAGTAATATTCGACGTCAAAACTAGATGTTTTTATTTCGTTTAGTATGGTCTCTAAATCGTTATCGGTTAACATCTGCCAACCTAATTCAATTTTTGCTACGTTTGACCTTACCCTGTCTCTAAACATAACACCACTTTCCGACCTTCCCGAATTGTTGGAATCTATATCGGAATAGTTGACGTTATATTTTGTTAGGTTATTACTGACGTTTAAGCCGTTAACGTATAGCACATTATCTGCGTCTGCCATTTTATACACGTCCTCCACTTCGTAAATTTTGTCGTCTTTGTGAATTAACAATTATTGTGTCAATATGTTCTTGTCCTATGCTTACAGGTATTACTATATCACCTGTTTGTTGTGCTCCTTGTGTTTGTTGTAACATATTAACAACTTTTTCAAGTGCCAATGATACTCCAGTATTGACTGCCTCGGCAATCTTGCTTTCGGGTGCTATAATTTCACCTTCTCGTTTATTGTCCCCTACTATAGCCAACTGTGGTGTATTTGCTTTGACGTACCCACCGTTTGCGAATCTCGGTATACTTACCTTTTGCATACTGCCAACATTTACGCCTGGCAACTTATTGACGTATTTTATAATACCATTAAATAAACTGATAAAGCTGTTTATCTTGTTTTCGCATAAAGCTAATACATAGTTAACTGCACTTTTTATTGCTCCATTAATCATATTACCGAATTTACCACCTATGCTGACTAACGAATTTGTTGTGTTCTTCCACATATTATTCAGCCATTCGGGTAGTCCCTTAAATTGGTTGATAATGGTTTCTCTAGCATTACCGAATTGTTTACCGAACCAATCACCTGCTCCTTTGAATACACCTTTAATTCCTTCCCATTGTTTGCCGAACCATTCGCCGACACCTTTCATACAAGATTTAAAGCCGTTTTCAATGTCTTTACCTGTTTTAGTCGCCCAATCACCTGCTCCTTTAAATGCGTTCTTCATGAATTCGTACGCCTTACCGAACCAATCCCCAATTTGTAAAGCAAAGTTTTTAATTTTGGTTAACATACCACCAGTTAGGGTGTCTATTGTACCGAACACACCTTCGACGACTGTTCCCAAGCCTTTCCAAGCTCTGTCCCAATCGTTTGTAAATGCTCCTATAATAAAATCTAGCACACCTTGTAATATTTTCAATAGGTTTCCTAATACCTCAAATAAGATTTTTAACGCCTCTACAACTATTATAAATGCTCCTGCTAGTGCTACACCTAATACAGGTACTAAAGTATTTATTATAAACTCTCCCATAGGCTTAAATCCATATTCAATCAAGATACCTAATATGTCTGCAACTTGACCTATAATGTCAATAACTTGTTCCATTACTGGAGAAATATATTCTTCAAATACACGTTTTATTTCCTGTCCGACGTCTTGTAATATCGGCATTACATAAGTATTGATATTATCTAAGATTAAGCCGAATAAATAGCTTAAAGTGTCGCCTATAGTGTCGATAAGTGGTTTTATATGCTCGTCGTACATTTCGTTTATCTTAATCATTGAGTTGGTAACAAAATCGGCAATACCTGTTACTATTGGCTCTATTACGCCAAGTAGTCCCTGTAATGTATCTTTTATCTTGTCTTTGTTTTCTCTTATTGGCTTTGTTATATTCTCCAATAAGTCACGTCCAAGTTTTGTTGCTAATTCAAGTATACCCATGAACGAATTGGCAAATATCTCAATAAATCCTGCTAATATACTTTTAGCCTCGTCACTTCTGAATACGGTGAATATATCTGCAACATCTCGGAAAGTGTCGCCTATTATATCCATTATATCACTAAGTGCGTCAAACTCTGACGTGAAAAAATCCACTATAAATCCTTTGTTTTTGGCTAAATATAAATCAATACCACCCAATAACAACTCGACTGCTGTTAGCCCTACACTAGCCAACGAACCTAATATTTGACCAACATTAAATACTAAGCTGTTCCAAAAGTTGTCTACGGCTTTTGTTAGTTTTGGGTCGGTTAATATGATTTGTAATGACGCCATTATTCCCTTTGCATGATTTATAATATCGTCAAAATTAACTTCTCCTAATCCTAGCTCAAAACCTTGTTTAAACATTTGTTGGAGTTGACCTGCTTTAGTGTTCAACGTGTCAAGTCGTCCACCTGTTTGGTCTAGTTCTCCATTTAACGCTCCTGTGTCCTGTGTAGCCGTTTCTAAACCTGCGTCAAGTCCTGCCAAGCTGTCTGTACCCAAGCCTTTTAAAGTGTCGGAATCTAAGCCTTTTAGACTGTCACCAAGTCCACTTACACCTTTGGATAAATCCCCAATAGATGAACTGGCTTTTGGTATTGAGTCGGTTATACCTTTTAGTCCACTTGTTGGGTCTTTAATCTTACTTAATGCGTTGTCTAACCCTTTTATTGGGTCTTTGATTTTATCTAACTTACTTGTTGGGTCTTTGATTTTATCTAAACCACCTAACGGGTCTTTGATTTTATCCAAAGCATTATCTAAGTTATCTAATCCGTTAGTTTCTTCGTCGATGTTGAGTATATTTAATTCATCGAATCCCATTAACGCCTTTTTACTTTCATTTATAACTTTTTTCGCCGTAGTACCGACCTTTTTAATTGCTTTGGATAACTTATTTGTATTATTTGTCACTTCTTTGGTGTTATCACCTAATTTGTTTATTTCGTCAATTCCCATTAAAGCCTTATTACTTCCCGACTTGCTAGAACCGTTTGCCGTAGTAGTCTTTGGTGCATTAATAGTTATTTTAGTTTCTTTGTTGTTTTGAGTTGAGCCAACACCTTTTTTGACGGCGTCAATTAATTTGCTCTCGGGTGCTACTATTTCACCCTCTGTCATATTGTCGCCAATCATAACCAAGCGTGGGTCGTTCTTCTTAACGTAACCACCTTTCGCTAACTTCGGTACTCTGTTAGTCGTCTTGTCAACGATTTTCTCGTACTCAACGTCGTCTGTAAGCGTTTCTGTTTTATCACTTGATGAAATACTTGCATTACCTTTTAAAACGTCTTGTAATGGAATCTCGTTAGGATTTTCGATACTCTCACCGAATACTTTTGTTAATGATACATTATTTTTGTTAATAATCGTTCCTTTGCTCGGCTCACCATTAACAATCGGATTAACGTCTTTGTTATCAATAGCGTCTACGATTTTATCACTTATGATATTAACGGACTCTTTATTGTCGCCTAAGTCTTTTTTGGCTAAATCTTTAAACAATGAATCATTTGTTTGTCGGTCTGTTACTGCTGACGTAAAATTTTGCATAAAATTAGTGTTTTCATCTAAAACTGCACTTTTTACATCGTTTACTAGATTTTTTGACCCTCTCACGTCGTTTCTAAGGGCTTTCGTTTCGTCTCCCTTTATGTTTGTACCTTCGCTTTTTTCGGTAACCTTACCGACGGCATTTTTTATTCCTTCGCTGACTGCGTTTTGTAATTTGCTTTCGGGTGCTACTATCTCGCCTTCTTGAGTGTTATCCCCTATCATAACTAATTGTGGATTATTCTTTTTAACATATCCACCTTTAGCTAATTTTGGTACGTTGCTAGTGTTGACTTTCGCTGACCCTCCAAAACTGAATCCACGGAATACAGAACCCATTTTGCTTATTGCCTCAACGAATATGTTAGCCATATCTATTATCCTAGCTATGATTTTATTTAGCATTAATAATACGGGTGATAGAATAGCTATAAATCCACGTCCTAGAGTTCCCTTTAAAGTTTCCCATTGTAAAGAGAATATACGCATTTGGTTAGCCCATTCTCCACTTGTTTTGGCAAAGTCACCTTGAGCAAATTTTAATTTATCTAGTACGAACTGATAACGTAACGCTGTTTTTTCTTGCTCTGTCATTTGTGACGTTGTTTTCCCGAATCCGTGAGCTAAGGCATATTGGTCTAACGCTGTTTGCGTCATAACAACACCTAAATCTTTTAAACTCTCTGTTTCACCTGTGAATACGGATTTAAGTTTTGTGTACGCCTCTTCATGGTCTAAGTTATAAAATGATGAAACGTCTGCTGTCAATCCTGTTAACGTTGTTGCCATGTCGTACGCCTCTTGCTCCGTAAAGTCAAAGGCTCTAGCCATACTTCCAAGCGTACCAACATATTCCATTGCCATTGTCTCACTCATACCGTATTGTGCCGTTGCATTACGTGAGAACTGAACCACTTTGTCGTTCAACGACGTAAACACCGTATCAACTACGTTTGACACTTCTGCTAAGTCTGAACCAATCTCGGTACACTCCATAACAAATTCGCTTAACTGACCTACTGCAAAAGCTGTCGCTATTGCTGAACCAAGTTTTCCAACCTTACCAATTAAGCCCTCTACTGCGTCGCCTCCTGCGTTCATACCTTCGCCTATGGTTTCGCCTACACCTGCAAAGTTGTCGGCTAATCCTTCTGTTGAGTTATTTATCCCGTCGACTGCATTTGATAGTGAGTGTGTCACATTGTCGACTGAATCCTCAATATCATTAAGGCTGTCGGCTATGTCGTCAACTGCTCCGTCGACCGAATTCCCTATACCGTCAACGGCATTATCTAATTGCTGTACAGAGTTTCTCACGCCGTCAACGGCATTATCTACGTCGTGTATTGCTCCCCTTAAATCACTACCCACATTGTCCACGCTACGCTCTAAATTACGTCCACCAGTCGTCAAACTGCTGTCTAAATCATGTAACGCATAGCCTAAACGGTCTGCTCCATTTATAGCGTCGTCAAAAGCGTTATCTGTACGCCCTAAAAACTCGGGTATATTATTAAATGATTGACTGAATTGTGTTGAAATGTCGTCAATACTATCCCCTAGACGGTCTGCTCCATTCTCCATTTCCTCGAATGAATTTAACACACTTGTCGTCGCTGTCCCTAATCCTTCTGTTAAACTATCATAATTTATCCCGTTAAAATGTATATCTAAATCGTTTATGTCTTGCTCTAAGTCATTTATAGCTGTTCCAATACTGTTGCTTAACCCGTCTGCCATAACGTTAAAAGTGCTACTAACTTCGGAATTTATCTCGTTAGTAGCACTTTGGATAGTGTAACTTAATTCGTTTTGTATCGGGTTAAAAGCGTTTTGCACTCTCCCTGTAGCGTCTTTTACAGTATTATCGACACCTTTATTTATAGACTTTTGTATTTTGCCTACTGACTTACTAACCGTATTATTAAGTTGGTTTTCAAAGTCTTTTGACGTCAAGACTAACGATAAATCTATTTCACCTACATTCATCTGTCGTCACTCCCTTACTTTTTCGCCATACTTGTAAACATGGATTTTAATTGCTCCATAACGTCGTCGTATTCGGCTTTTGTCATATTTTTTGTTGCTTTGCTACGCCATTCTCTACGTATTCGTTTTTGGTCGGCTGTAAACAACTTTAATCTTTCGGGGTCGTCCTCACTTCTAATGCTGACGATATTCCCCAACGGTGTGTTGTGGTCTATCCCACTCAATAATGTACTGAATTCGCTCCACTCCATTTCTGTGGTACGTAAACGTATTCCGTATTGTTGCAAAAAACTAGCCTCAATTACTCCGTAATCGTCTATTAAGTCATACCACCTCTCGGCGTTATCTTGATTTTTGAAATCGTTTCTCTGTTTCCTGGTATGTTTCACCATTTACACAAGCCATAACGCCTGTAAATAGTACTTTATACCCACTTATGGACAAGCCAAGTTTACTTATATCTTTTAACGCCTGTTTACCTAATAATAACTCCAAAACCTCGTCTATTCCTTCTATTTCGGATTTGTCGCTATCTTTTAGCAAATTAAACGCTTTGATAACTGTGTTTTTATCGTCTCTTACTTGAAACGACTGTTCACCAATTTTAATAAACTTTGGTTGATTTTCTAATTTTGATGATAAATCTATTAACATATTTTAATACCTTCCTTTTCCTTTTATCTTAATCTTATTATATACGATTTAACCAAAAAAGAGTATGGTTACCCATACTCTCGTTTATTTTTTTCAACGTACTTGTTGATTTTTATGGTCCTGGTGTTACTGTAGCTGGTGTTACTTCAGGTGCTCCGTCTGAAAGAACTTCAAATTCAAGTACGTCAACGTCTGTTGAGCTACCACCTGCTGAAGATATATTAACAACACAATCAAACGCTATTTTTGTTCCGTCAGGCATTGTCCATTCGAATTTTGTAGACACATCTTGTCCTGATTTAAACATTAATCCTGCAACGTAGTCGTTCCCTTCGTCTCCAACGTTTCTTTTACCACTTAAAGTTATTGAGAACCCTTTACCTGTTTGTAATCTTCTTATCCAACCTTGAGTTGTCATTGGTGTCCACTCTTGTATATTGTTATCTAGTGATACTGAAAAGTTTTCTAAGTCGGCTACAGTTTTCATGTCAGAATCTGCTGACGTTCTCCCTTTAGTCCCTATTTTGAACTCATTTTCAAATACTGGATAAACTCCACTTGTTATTTTAGCCATTATTCTGTCACTCCTTTGTTATCGTTTTTATAATATATTGTTACATCTATTACATATTCAAAGATACCATTTGACGACTGCCCTATATATACGGGCTCGTCATATAATAACTGAATGTAATCTATACCTAACGACTGCACTCTATTTGCGTTGTAAAGTGCGTCGTATAAATTTTGTGCTATTTTTTCACTCTCTACTGAATTTTTAGTGGCGTGTACAAGTAAACTAAAATCCTTTGTTTTGTGTAACGCCTTAAATCTAGTATTACGTTTGAGTTTACTTTTTGAGTTGTAAACTCCTAGCACATTTTGTTTATTTTCATCTATAACATTAACATAGTATTTAGTAAAATTGCTAATCGTCTTTAAATACTCTGTAAAATCCTTTATAGTCATGGTTAATCAACTCATTTCTTATTCTTCAACATCATAGAGTATATTTGACACATTGTATCGTAACAAAATGTACTTTTCGCTCCACCTTCTAACCAATCCTCAAGCCATTTACCTTTTGCGTTTTTATTTTTGTCCTGTCTAAAGTCGTATTGTGGATTAAAATATAAACGTCTAGCATATGGTGTTTGGTGTACTAACCTAACTTTGTAGTTATTAATCTCGGTATCGTCAACAAAAGTACTCTCGTTTTGTAACGTCCCTGTATCTCTCGGCATTACCTGGTCGGCGTATATGTCACTACGTAACTGCTCGACTGTTTCCTTTAACGCCATTTTACCAACTTTGTTTATTTCGTTAATCTTATTAGGATTTATTTTTATATTCAAATTCACTTTCATTATATCAACTCTACTTTTGTATAATTCACACTTCCGTCGGGGTTACGCATTTTTGATACTGCGTATATTCTAAACCTACGACCAACAATTACTGCCTCTCCGTCTGACGGATTTGAACCCATGTCAAAGGCGTCTCCGTCAAGTAATGCAATACCACTAAGTTGTATATATGACGTGTCACTCGTATAAATTCTTTTTGATGTCGACTGATAATTACAATAGAATGTTCCTATTTGTTGTACTTCGCTTTCTCCGTACTCGCCTATTTCGTCACGATTAATCGTCACCGTTATTTTGGTTTTACATACGCTCGGGGGAACTAATTTTGGATATTTCATTATATCACCCTACAAGTTAACCCTGTTTGATTTAACCAATTTAGTGCGTATGTTCTTATAATAACGCCGTCAACATTTTCTATTTTTGAATTATCCCATGTCATACTGACGCCGTTTATTGAGTAGCTATTAAGTGGCATATCCACTACGTCTGCGTATTCAACATTAAAATCTATCATATCGACTATGACTTTGTTTATTATATTCTTTTGAAAGTCTGTCAACTTATCAAAATCATCTATTCGATTAAAAGTTAATGAATTTATATCCATAGTGACACTATTTATATATTTATTAAATTCGTCCTCGGTACATTTCCCACCGTTTGCGATATATTCTTCGTATGTCATCATGTTGTCACCTCTGTGTACATTTCTACTTTAGTTTTGTTGGTGTTACTAACGTCGGCAACCTCTGTTTCGCCTTCTTCGTAGAAATAACAAGTCAGTTTATACGGTACTATACCCACATAACTTACTGACGACGCATACGGCAATTCACTTATTATCGGTTTTAGTCCACCAAAAGTTATAAATTCGTGATTATGGAAATCATATGACGCCGAAGCCGAAGTTCCCTTTATGTTGTTAATTACAGGTGCTCCCATTAAGTTAATATTGTTGTCCGTATTATCAAATACCAATACAAAATTATACCCTGCTCCCGAATCTTTAGCTGTTTGTTGTTTTGGTAATATAGCCGTTTCAAAATAACCTATATCGGCTTGACCTGGGTTAGACGCATTACCTTTTAACGAATAACTTCCGTCTGAATTTTGTATTACTATTCTATATTCTAATTTAATCCATAAAGGACGGCTTTTTTCCTTCGTTCCAACGCTTGAGTGTGACGCACTATTATTTGAAACGAATGACGCAACAAGATAAAATCTTTTTGTTTGTCGCCATAGTGCCAATAAATCTCCCGTATATTCTGTTTCTACGGCTTGTCGTGATGTTGTGTTGCCGTCGGGCAAATTAGTCAAAGACTTTGTGTTTTGCGAACGGACTTGAGCTTTAAATTTACTGGTATCTTTGAAATCTTTAGTATAATCAAAGTAGCCTTTAGCCATTAGTGGTACGTCTGCACTACCTCCACCTCCACCTGTTCCGTCTGCTCCGTTTGTTACGGAAAACTCTGACGTTGTATTATCTGTGTAGTTGATAGTGTAAGTGTCGACTAATCCCTCTGTTTTGGTCTTTGTGATACTTGTTATACCTCTACCGTCTGCTCCTTTTTGTCCGTCTTTACCATTAGTAACTGAAAACGTACTTGTTGTATTGTCGGTATATGTTATTGTGTAGGTGTCAACTAATCCGTCGGTTGATGTTTTACTTATGTCGGTAATACCTCGACCGTCTGTTCCAGTCCCACCTCCACCTCCACCGTCAGCTCCATTAGTAACTGTAAATGTTGATGTAGTGTTATCTGTATACGTTATTGTGTAAGTGTCAACTAATCCTGCTGTTGATGTTTTACTTATGTCGGTAATACCTCGACCGTCTTTGCCGTTTGTCACGGTGAACGTTGTTTTTGTACCATTTGTTAATGTTATTGTGTACGTGTCGACTAAGCCCTCTGTTGATGTTTTGGTAACACTTTGTATTCCGACTCCGTCTGACCCTTTAGCTCCGTTTGTAACGGTGAATGTCGATGTTGTGTTGTCAGTATATAATATTGTATACGTATCGACTAGCCCGTCGGTGCTAGTCTTTGTAATACTTTTGATACCTCTACCGTCGACTCCCCCACCGTTTAGTTTATTCATAATATCGTTAACTTCATCAATCAAGTTCGATAGTGTAGTTTCTTCTGTTGGGTCTTGTCCCCCTTCGATACCGTCCACTATTGAAGGATTGACTATAATATTAAAGTTCGGGAATGTTGTTACTTTTTTTCCGTCTTGTGTTATTTTTAACTCACAATTAAGCGTGTCGCTCGTACTTGTGAATTGTGATAATAACAACAATGTAAAGCTAACGTTATTCAACGGGTCGACTGTACCAGTCATTGTCACTATTGAGTTAGTAGACTTCTTAATACAAGTCAAACTAACTGTGGCGTTTGGTAACTCTGCCGTTGATAATATTTTTAAACTCGATGTTTCAACGTCGGAACGATAAAAGTACATCTTTTTCGGTGCGTCGACTAAACCCAAAACTGGATTTACTTTTATCGTGTACTCTCTTATAGTAGCCATTTAATCACCTACTAATCTAATAACCTTTTTTATATTGTTTACGATATTTGTTTTGTGCGAATGTTGGGTACGCAACATCTCCCATATCGGCGTCTTTAAACTCGAATTGGTCAATCCACATATCTATTTTAAATCCTGTTATACCCGAACTATAAGTACTCATATCGGGTACTGTGTCTGCTGTGTAACATAAATCTGTAGCCAATGCTATTGATTTTACGAATAATCTTTGCGAAGTAGTGTTGTCATTAGCCATACTATCCTCAAGGTTTTTCAATGCGAATATTACTTTCGGCTCTTTTAGTCTTTCGTTATACTCTACGATTGACCCCCCGTAACAATTCACTATACCACTTGTCACATATTTTTCAACATGGTCACTATTGGATATACGTATTACTCCATTAGTTTTCGCCTCAATTAGACTCACAACAAAGTCGCCTGTTCTACCACCGTTTTGGATTTTTATTATAGTATTTTCAAAATCAAAATCGGACACTTTGTCGGCTAATTTGATGATACACGGTGCGTCTAAATGAGTGTTGTCGAAATCTTGACGGTCGAATTGGTCTAAAGTTAAAATTAATACTAAAGGTTTTGTTTTGTTTGCTGTACTACATGATACATTTTTGAATTTATAATATTCATTTCTATAAACCCCTACGCCCCTAGAGTCTCCGTTTGTTTCAAAACGTGTATAATTAACTATTTGTGAATCGTTTAACTCTATTACTGGGTATGTTTTTACTCCGTTTTCTGTTGTCGGTGCTCCTAATAAATTTAAACCTAATGCTAATTCGTATGTTGTACCAACGTACATATTGTCTAAAGTTTTAGGTGGTTTATTGTTGTCACAAACTTTCATCAACGTTGTTAAACCCTTTGTTGTTGGTGCAATATAATCAAGTGCTTTCGTATAACGTGGTATTGTTTCAAAATACGAATCCTCGATATAAGCGTACTTCTCACTCGTAAAGAAATTACTCATAGCATTTCCGAGATAAGCTGAGAAGTTAGCATAAGGTATCTTACCAACTTTTGTTGATTTGTCGTCAAAGGTAAGTGTTACTGCTAAGTTGGTATTACTCGGTGTAGTAACTTCAACTTTGCTTACGGCAGGAGGTACTACAACGTCGCCACCACCCCCTCCACCTTCACCTATTGCGTCGATTAACTTGCACATATTCTCGTCAATGTTTGCCTCGCAATCGTTATCTAAGTAACCTTGTGGTCGTCTATTTACCATTTTCTTTGTCACCTTCTTTCGGTTTTGATGACTTTTTAGGTTTTTTTACTGCTAAACCTACTAATCTACCCATACTATCACCTCACTATTTCAAATAAAGGGCAAACGTTTAAATTTGCCCTTTGTATTCAAGCTATTTTGTAGCTTTGTGTAAATATATACCACTTACTTTATTTTCGTAAGCGTCGCATAAACCATAATTTCTGTAACCGTATTTGTAAGCGTCTGCGTCTTGGTTAGCCTCTGGTGAAATTATTTTTGGTACTGCGTGTTTTGTATATTGCATTAATGCTGATTTTTCTAATATTAAGAAGTTTATATTAACTCCTGCTGTAGCTTTTTTATATCCTCCTGCTGTTTCTCCAGTTGTTGTACCGTCTTGTAAATCTATTTGAGTATAGAATCTAGCTTGAGGCACTTTTGTAACTGACGCAAAACCACTTAACACTTCTTTTGATTTGTAAGCGTCTAAGTCTTGTATCATTCTGTATAATGCAGGTGTTATGAATAGATGTCTACTTTCTTGTGGTACTTCATCATCGTCCATTTTTGCCATTGCGTCAGATAATGCTTTTATTACATCTTCACCTTTTGTAAAGTCTGCTCCTGCTACTGTTGATATACCAGTTATACCACAATAAGTTGAGAATCTGAAAGCGTCTAGCTCTGGGATAACTTTTGTTCTTAAAAATTCTCCTGCTAATCTACCGAACGCAACGTTTTGAGTTTCTTCGTCGTCCATAACGTCAACTTGGAACATTCTACCACGTTCATAGTTGAATTTAACTGTTTCCCATGAAAGGTTAACGTCACCGTTTACGTAACCACTATTTCTCGAATAGTCGGCTAAACCGTCCATGTCTAATTTTGGTATTACTATTTCGTTAGTGTTTGCCCCTGCTCTCGATAATGTCATGTCTGAATCAAGCACAGACGTTAAAGAACTAACTTTGTAAACTTCGTCTAATAAGTCGACGTATTTTTTCGCTAATGCTATATTGTTCGCCATGTTTTAGTCACTCCTTAATTCTTCTTAACACTCAATCCGAACGCTTTACGTAATAAATCGTCGCTTTGTGGGTCGTTGCCCCCGTTACCTTGTCCTCCTACGTAATGTAAGCCTTTTTGTCCTTCGACTTTTTTCAACGCAGGAAAGTCTTTTAGTACTTGCTCCATACCTTTTTTCAAGTCGTCGACCTTTATTTCGCCTTTTTCGTTTAAGTAATCATTTTTACTAATTAATTTACTTAAATATTTGTCTGCGTCTTGTGAGAACTCCAATTCTGACGCAATTTTATTTACTTCACCCTTAAACATCATGTCAGAAAGTTGTTCCTTTAATTGAGTGTTCTCATTTTTTAACTTGGTTTTATTCTCACTTTGTTCTCTTGCTTTGTTTTGTTTGTTGGTGTTGTATGCGTTTACTAAGTCTTTTAGCTCGTCACCGTCCACACCTTGTTCTTTTAGAATAGATTTAACTAAACCGTTTGTACGTTTTGTTATAATCTCGTCTAACTTCGTGAATAATGCGTTATTATCCCCGTTTGAGCCTTCTCCACCGTTTCCACCTTGTGGGTCGGGTGTTTGGTTAGGATTTGGGCTTGGTGTTGGCTCTGCTCCACCTTCGCCTCCTGTACTTGCTTGAAGAAATCTTCTAAAATTAAACTTCATAACCTTTTTTCTCTCCTTCCGTTTTAAGTCCGTCGACTGTAACCGTTTTACGTTCGTCAACAATTCCCGTTTTGAGTCCGTCGACTGTCAGCACTATATATTTAAATTTTAACACTAATACCCTATTTTAACAAACTTTTTCACTATATAGAGTATCAAAACAAAATATCCTTACCCATATCAGAGGTATATTTACGATTAAGTTTAATTGCAGTCTTTAATAATTTTATAAGTTGTTTATCTGTAGCGTCTTGTACTAAGAAAAAAGGAAAACTCTCATTAAATTTGTCTTGATACTCTTCTAATAGTATTTCCATTTCATCATATCTTTTTCTTTTATTCATGTCATTTGTCCTCCTGTCGTCGATTTTTACAAGTCATATGCTATATGATGTAGTATTTCCAGGAACATATCGTAACTTTTTGGAAAAAATCGTTTAATCTGCTTTAAACTCTCGGGTGACGATATTGTTGCCGAATACATTTCGGCAAACGCCTCGACGCACACCTCGTGGGTTTTCCAATAATTCAATCCATGTCCTAAGCCTAGAAAATAATCCATACCTATTTGCCCACTACCTTCAAACATATCTGAAATGTCTGCTCTTTGGAGTGGTGTCAATTCCTTTTCTAACTTGGTTTTTAACGACCTTGTAATTATGCTTTTAAATACACGTCCGTCCCTGTTGTTGTAAAATAACTCGGCAACCTCGTCCTTTGTCCTATTCGGTGCGTGTTTATCCAGTAACTGCTTAATTCGTTTTAAGGGCTCTGTCATACCTAAGTCGTTTAAGTGGTTTTCTATATAATCAAATTCATCTATAACATGATTTAATACTACGTCTCTTGCCTCTTCTTTAATCAACTTGTTGTATGCTCCACTTTTGTATTCTTCGCAAATATGACCTGCTCCCGTCATGTTTCTTGGCATTTTCTTATGGTCTTTGAACGCTAAGTTGTCTATGTTGTGACCGAACTCATGAAAAGCCGTGCTGTATGGTGCTTGGAAATAGTTCCCCTGGGCTACATTCTTAATTTTCATATGCACACCACCAAAGAATGGTGAATAGTGAGCTCCTGCGTTACGGTTAGACGGCTTATATATCTTAATATCTTTGCCGTACTTGTTCCATACGTCTAATGCTACTATTGGTACATCATCGTTAGCCATAAGTTTCGCCATTTCTTCACCGTACTTTTTCCCACCTCTGTATGCGTTCATAACTTCCATATTTACACTTGGTCTTTGTTTTACTACCGTCGTCGGTGTAACTTTAGGTACTGGAGTTTTAGGTACGTTTTTAACTGGCGTTTTCTTCGGCGTAACTTTAGGTACTGGAGGTACAGGAGGTACAAGTTTACTAATCCCGTACGTGCTCTCCCTGTTAGGCTTACGACGTAGCCATTTCGGGTACTGCTTACATAAGTCATTAATCTTACGTGAATAGCCTTTAACTATTTTGTCATAGAACGCTTTGTCGTCCTCTGTCATAGCGTTGTCACGTAGTCTTTTGGCTTTCCTTAACTGACGTTCTAAGTATCTTTGTTTCTGCTCTAACTTGTATTTTTTCTCTTGGTCTGCTTTTTCTTGTGGTGTTAACGGCTCGGGTATGCGTGTTATTCCTTCGATATAAGTCGTGTGAGTGTCTCGACAGTTTGGGTGATATAATCCTCCTGCTATTGCACTCGATAGCAACGGATAATTGGCGTCGCCCTTTTTACCACCGCTCCACACGTCATCAATGAACACCTTCCCCGTGTATTTACTACATTTAGGGCAACAATTCCCGTTCGGTGCTACTAATACCGTTGTGAATCCCATTTCTTGACGGTCTGCCCCTTCTCCTTGTAGTTTTGCACGTTTATTTGCCGTTCTTAACGCCATTTCGCTATATGACGCAATATTGACCAATGCTCCATTTTTGTATTGTACGCAGTTAATACCTTTGTCTAAAAACTCTTTTGTTGCCCTCTTTACTGCCTCGTCTAGTGATAAAACCCCACTATTAAGTGCAACTTGAGTGTTGTATATTATTTTTCTGTATTGGTCGTCTGCGTTCCTCAATGTAGCTGTTAATACGTCGTCCATGTCGTCTGTTGTGGATTTGATTAACGACCTTAATTTTTTATCGTTAACTGTAGCGAATGATACCCCCACATTCTCGGGTACACGTTTACCGACGTTTTTGCCGACTTGCTTTATAGTAGTCGACGTGTTAACTGGTCTATTATCACGTATATCCTTCAATATCTTGGTTTCTTCGCCTTTATATCCCCTCTCATACGCCATTCTAAGGACTTCGTCGATATCTTTGTTAATGGTTTTACGGTACTTATTACCGAATAACTCGGCGTTATCCTTACGATATTTAGCTAACGCCTTGAGCTGTTCTGTCTGCCACATTACATAATCGTTTTTCTCGTCAATATGTTTGTATAAGTTACGACACATAGAGGCTATTAAGTACTCTTCCATTTCTTGATAAGCCTTGATTATGTCGTACTCTGTAGGTTTCTTACTCACCGTAATACACCCCCTCTGTCGTGAATACTGTAAAGCCTTCGTTAATGTAAAACTCTACAACGTGTTTAAAATCTGACGGTGTTATTGCCGTAATGTTCACGATAGTTATATCACTCTCTAACGCAACTGCGTAAACCGTTAATATTGGTTGACGGCTCTCTATTGTCGTTAAATAATCTACCACTTTGTCGACGTCTGTTTCTTCAAATACCATTGTACGATTATTCTTCGCCATTTTCTTCGTTGCCTTCTTGTTCTTCGTACGCATTAACTTCGTCTTGAAGGCTCGGTATATCCATTGAAACAATACCCATTTGCTCCTTTAATCGTAATACTTCTTCTGCTTTCCAGTCGTCGTCTTTTGTGTCTGCCCATAATTCTTCGACTTTCGCCTCTATGCTTAACGGTGCGTTAGGATTTGATAACGTTTCAAGTACTGTGTCGAATGAAGGTGTTGCATATTCTCCAAAACTTACGTTAATCTCACAATCTTGAGTGCTGTGTCCGTCTTTTAATGCGTTTATGTCTAGTGTCTTTTGTACGAATTCCTCTAACACTTTTCTTAACGCCTCTATAATCTTGTTTCTTGTGTAAAGAGTAGTTTTTTCTTTTTCTCTTTGTGCCTCTGCGTTATCCATTTTTTTAACGTCAATTCCTAATGTACAAGGTGACACTATACCCTGTAAACACAATTCTAAAGCACTTGTGAACGATGTCATGTAATTATCTACCCTTATGTCGCCCTGCTCTGTTACAACCTTATTTTGGGCGTTTTCTCTTAAATCACTTTCGATAGTTATAAATTGGTTATCGAATGAATTAACACGTAATAACTGCCCATTGTTCGGGTCTCTTGGAATAAGATTTTCGGGAATGTATGTCTTTGGTCTATATTTTCTTATAGCCTCTAACCATTGTGACCATATTTCATCAAGTCCGTCAAAGTTGTCATCTTTACCGTCAAATATAGACTTACCACGTCCTGTAAACTCTGCACTATCGAACACCCTAAAGTATGACGCAAATATAGTGTTCTCTGCTCCGTTGAATATAACGTCTTGTAGTCCTGCTGTTTCTTCAAGTGTTGATAAACTAACTTCTCTGTCGTCTTTTAGCAACCTGTATGTTATTGCTCCACGTTTATAATTTTCCTCTAACGTGTATTTAACGCCTTTTTTCTCGTATGGTGTGTAGAACTGTATTGCGTTTATACGTCCACGTTTCCATTCTACGTTTATTCTATCACCCCCGAAGAACTCAATTATCGGCTTATCTGTTAATTCTGAATCTAATGACAGTTTAAATGCTCCGTCGCCTACAACCAATACATCTTTAACTGCGTTTGACACTAAATTCTTAAAATTATTGTCCTCGGCGATGTCCTTCCACAATTCGTTTATCTCTTCGTTGTCGTCTATTTCTATGTCGTTTAAGTCGCCTATAACGATATTAACCAACGTATTTACGATGTCGTGTGGTAATCCTGTGTGAGCTCTACGTATTTCAAGTCCTTTAGTTGAGTGAGTTCCCCAAAACTTTAATGTTCTGTTTTCCATTTGCTCATAAAGTTGTTGCAATTCTGTTGCCTTCCCTCTATACCACACACGGTTTTTAAAGGCGTTTACTGAATACGTCATATTTTCTTTGATATAAAATACTCTGTCGTCTGCTTTTTGAAATGTTAATATCTCTTTAACTCGCATAAAAAATTCTCCTATTCTACTCATTACTTTTTACCCTTTCTCTGTTGAGTTATTTTATGATTTACTCCTATTTTGTCACGGTACGGAATCCAGGCGTATTGACTTGCATTTATAGTGTGGTCGTTGGCGTCCTCGGGTGTGTTGTCCTTTTTCTCGTTCCAACTGTACACGTTACGCTCTTTTATGTTGACTTTGCAATTATCCAATATGAATACACTATTTTCATGATACCAACCACGCTCTAGCACAATACGGTCGTAAATAGTGACCTTCTTATAACTGTCTATAAAATTATAGATACAAGCGTGTTTGCGTTTGTACTTTTTCAACTCTGTAATAGTCCCCTGGTCTGCTGAATCAATGAACACATCTTTTAAAAATACGTCCCATTCACTACAATTCTTGTCTAAAAATGCACAATACTTTTGAGCAACATCTGACGGTGCTATTTGTAAGCCGTCTTTGTTGTTGTAAACTTGCTCGTCTAGTATTAGTAACTTACCTTTATCTGTAATAGCTATGAACACCATTGCAATAATATCATCTGAATTTGAAGAGTATGCTGTATCTAGCCCACTACTGAAATAAGTCATCTTTTCTTCGTTATCCTCTAACATCTCAATTAGTTCTGCTTTTGTTAACACGTGTTTACGGTCGTCGAATGTACTAAACACTAAACCGTGGTTACGTCCACGCAATCCTAGTATTTTGTTTTTATGAATCTTTGTGTTCTTCGGTAAACTTTCAACTATTTGCTTTTTCTTTGCCTCTGTAAGCGTTTTGTTGTGCTCGAATGAAAAATACCACCATGTCCAGTCGTCTTTGGGCTCTCCGTCCAACATACGGCGTAATTCGGCAGGTGCGTCGTGTTCGTATGGAGGAATAGGTCGTGCGTGGTTAATAAATTCGTGATAAACGTCTAAATCGGGATTATCGGGATTAAGTGTACCCATTAAATAGTCGCAACGTATAATTATTTCTCGAATAAAATCAATATCGGCTACGTTTATCTCGTCGACGTATACGCAACCATACTGCCCACCTAATATTTTTTTCCACCTTGACGCATTATCGTAACCTAACACATATATTATTTTGTCCCCTTCGGGCGTCTTGTATATAAGGTGAGGTAAATTTATATTGCCTTTCCCTTTGCTGTTGTACTCGATTAAGTCACCGAATACGTCCTGTAAGCCGTTTTCCTTTTCTATGATGTTCTTTTCTATTGTCCCTAAATCTAAACCTGCCATAACGTGTAATTTCTTTGGTGACCTGGCAACCTTTAGCATGAACTTGACCACTCCGACTGTTGTTTTACCTGCGAACGTCGTCCCTTCCAGGAATTCAACTCTCGCCTTATGTCGCATAAAATCCTTGTATTTGTCGCTTAAAGGAAATACGCTCATGTTTATTTATCTTCCAACTGCTCTAGTATGTCTGACAATACATTTACTTTTTGTTTGATGTCACCACTTATTTTAATTCTGTCGTCAAACATTCCTAGATGTTTACCTAATAACTCTAAGG